>OHAD01000525.1_pt1 | contig 45194 bp, 39 predicted proteins | sample 1577011 | NCBI WGS metagenome assembly OHAD01 (sample SAMEA3541510, study PRJEB24748) | human gut metagenome | biome: human gut; feature: human-associated habitat; material: faeces | place: China | collected 2012 | reverse complement strand
TACCGTGTAGGTACGAAGCCGATGGCCTTCTGCCCCCTGGCGAATAGAAACATCAGTACTTATATTAAATGTTTTTTTCAATAATGTAAAGTACTTTCTTGCAACTGCCGCATTTTCCGTGCTGATTTTAATCCGATACCGATCGTTTTCCGATATCTGAATCCTGCCGCACAGACTGATAATCGCCGCAATTTCAGCAATCTGGCAGTGTCTGGCAGGACTAAGCTGCCGGGATAATTCCTCCTTAACTCTTGAAGAAAATGACATTTCCCACCTCAGATGCTTATTTTTTTCGTATTCTGTCCTTCTCAATGTCCCTGTGCTCCAGCTTCAGCCCCAGCTCCCTGTGTCCGCTTAAATACTGGTAAACGGCCTCTGCAATTGTCACAGAACGGTGTTTTCCGCCAGTACATCCAATGGCAATGACCAGCTGATTCTTTCCCTCCTGAACGTAATTGGGAATCAGAAACTCCAGCATATCGTACAGCTTTCCCAAAAAGAGCTCTGCCGTTCCTCCCTGATGAACATAGGCCTGCACTTCTGCTTCCTGCCCTGTGTGACTTCTCAGACTTTCCTCATAATAAGGGTTGGGCAGAAATCTCACATCAAATACCAAATCTGCATCCACTGGAATCCCATATTTAAAACCAAAGGACAACACAGTTACAAACAAATTCTGATAATTCTGGTTATCAACAAATATTTTCTCCAGCTCCTGGCGCAGCTCTCTGGTAAGAAGCTGACTGGTATCAATAATAATATCCGCTTCTTTCTTTAAAAAATCCAGCCGGCTGCGTTCTGTCTGAATTCCAGTATCTACACGGCCCTTTCCTGCCAGAGGATGAGAACGACGAGTTTCCTTATAACGCTTAATCAAAGTTTCATCGCTGCAATCCAGAAACAGCACCTCGCAGGGAAGGGAACCAGATTTCCACTGTTCCAGAATCTGCCGGAACCGTGGAAGATCCTCTCCGCTGCGAATATCAATTCCCAGAGCCACTTTCTCATGTGCGGATGACTGCCGCATAGCCAGATCGGCAAACGGCTCCATCAGAGGAATCGGCAGATTATCTACACAAAAATATCTCGCATCCTCAAGCATTTTCAGTGCAGTAGATTTTCCTGCTCCTGACTTTCCTACTATCGCATAAAACTTCCCAAGTTCAAATTTTTGATTTACTCCTGACAAAACTTTTTCTTTAGAATTGGCATAACTATATGATACATTCTTTATTTCTAATATTTCCATAATTTTCTCCTAACTTATTTTTGATAATATTTCTTTAGGCTTCTTGATTAATATTAATGAAGAAGCAAATACAACTGATAAAACAATAATACTTATTAATATTAAATAACTTTGTCCAAGTGTTGTTATATTTAACATAAAACTACTATTATTTATTAAACTTCCACCGGAAATCATTGAGTCCTCTGAGTTAATGAATCCATCTACAATTACTTTTAGTAATACATTTCCTAAAAATAAGGAAGATATTATACTTGGTATCGATATGAATATTAACTCGAATATAAATTGCATTATAATTTGTATCTTAGATGTTCCAATAGATAAAAATATACCTATTTCATAAATTCTTTCTCTTAACCATAGAATCAAGATTAATAAAAGAACAACCATCCCACCTAACATAATAGAATAAGTCATTATTTTTATTATATGTTTTATTCCACTCACTGACTCTAAAGACTCTTCAAACGCATTAGAATCTTTTTCAACAAAATACTTTGACTCATCAATTTTAAGCTCTTTCAATTTGTTTAAGGCTAAGTCTGTAGATTCTGCACTACCAGAATACATTAAAATTTTATTTGCAATTTTATTATTTTCTGATTTATTTAATATCTCTTGGCTTGTTGAATAATCTACAAACACCATATTTTCACTAAAATCAGAAGATAATCCTGTATATGTTTCTTGTTTTTTACCAGAAAAGATTCCTATAATTTTAAATTTATGACTTTTTATTTTTCCACTTTCTTCAATGTCAAGTAATTCAAGATTAACTTCATCACCTAATTTTAGATTATTTTGTTTAGCAAATTCTTCATGAACAATAATTGAATTCTTATCATTTTCTTCTATATTTTTTCCTTCTTTAATTGTAAACACTCTACTGCTAAACAAAATATTTCTTTTAGTATTATTTGTAGCTTCGAATGAAACAACATTCTTAAATTCGTCAGATAAATCTTCTCTATTTATTCTTTGTTCTCCGCTAACTACTTTAGCATCTTTTAGTTTTGCTAATCCATCATATTGAATTACTTTTTCTTCAATTTCTTTTAATTTTTCAATATCTTTAAATTGATTAACATTAAAATATTTACCATCTTTTTTTGTTATTGATATTGAAGAATTAGAACTTTCATATAAAGCCTTTTCTATTTCATTGCTTGATTTCATTATTGTTAAACAAGAATACAAGCAAGAAAGAACTATAGTTAATATGATAAAAATTATTAAAGTTCTATTTCTCTTTCTTGTAATATATGCTATAGCATTTTTTATCACTTTCCTAACTACTCCTCTCTATTTTCTTACTCAATAACTAATTGCATCCACTGGACAAGCATTTTTACATCGTCCACATCTGATACACTCCAGATGATTACAGTTCTTAACTGGATCTATGTTCATTTGGCAGACTTTTTTACATCTACCACAACTTATGCACTTTTTTTCGTCTAGTCTATACCTGAATACTGAAATCGGGTTAAAAATTGAGTAAATAGCTCCAAGTGGACATACATACTTACAGAAAGGTCTATATATAATTATAGAAAGTAACAAAGTAAGTATTAAAATTACTCCCTTCCAATAGTACAAAAAACCTATCGCACTTCTCATACTTTTATTTAACAAAACAAGTGGTAATCCTCCTTCCAGCATACCAACTGGACAAATAAGCTTACAAAAATATGGAGACCCTTGCCCTAAAATATCAACTAAAAATAGAGGAAGTATTATTACAAATACAAGTAATATTATGTATTTCAATTTTCTCAAATGTTTATCAAACTTAAATGTTTCAACTTTTTTAAAAAAGGGAATCTTGTGTAGCAAATCTTGAACCAATCCAAACGGACACAGCCAACCACATACAAATCTTCCTATAAGCGCACCTATCAAGAACATAAAGCCAACTATATAATAGCTAAACTTATAATTCGAGTTTCCAATCACTGCCTGTAGCGATCCTATAGGACAAGAACCTTTTGCCCCTGGGCATGAATAACAATTCATGCCCGGAACACAAACTTTCTTTAAATTCCCACCGTAGATTTTACCAGTCTTAAACCCTTCAAAGTAAGAATTAGTAATTAAAAACCAAACTGATTGAAATAGATGCCTAAAACGATCTCTTATTTTATATTTATCTTTTTTTGTACTACCATTTATAATTTTTTTAATTCTATCCAATTCCAATACACTCCATACAAATTCTTATCGCCTTATCCAAGACAACTTTAGTTTCTCCATTAGTATGACCATAGTAAATCATGGCCATACTAATAAAGACAATTACTAAAGATAAGGTACGGCTTTTTAAAAACTTCTTAACCATATACCATTCACCGCTTTACATTTACTTATTTTTTATTTTTGCTAATTCTTTTTCAATTACCTGCTTCCATTCCTTTGCACTCTTTGCCCCAGAATAAGTATCACCTACAATGTTTCCATTCTTATCAACAAAGAAAGTCTCTGGCATAGCCTGTATACCATTCAATCTACCATTAAAGTTTGTCTTATCTGGCATTAAGAAAGGATATGAAGCCTTTGTTTTTTTCTGTATTAACTTTGACTTTTCAATTGCTTCCTTGTTTTCACCCTTATCATCAACAGTATCTGTAACAACACCAACCATATTTACACCCTTGCTTTTCATTTCCTTCTGAACCTCAACCAAATCAGGAATTTCCTTTACACAAGCTGTACACCAAGTTGCAAATACATTTACCATAGTAAGATCATACTTCTCAAAATCTTTACTTGTAAAATCCTTGCCATTTATGTCCTTTGTTGATAGTTTACGTAAATCTTTAACGGATTCTTTGTTAAATGCTTCTGTATTTTCTAAATCAGTTTTTTCTGATAGAACAAAACCATTTTTAGGACGCTCTTTTTTATCTATAGTTTGAATCTCAGTTTTTTTAAATTCATCCAGAAGATTACTTTCAGATCCGCTATTTGTGCTTAAATAGCAATCGTATTTTCCATCACTTGAAACTCCTATTTTAGTATGAGTATCGCATTTTGTAATTTTAGATATTTTTTCTTCTGATGTATTTTTTTCGAATATACCAATAGTTCCTATTCTTTCAAGCCCACTCTTCCATTTTTCATAGCCATCTCCCTTTTTATTAATAACTGCATTTTTTTGCTCTTCAGTCATTTTATTAAAAGTTAAAAAAGCATACTTTAGTTCCTTATCTATAGGACTTTGATCATCTAACATCGCTATCTTTTTATCATCCATATACTTTTTAAATTTGTCTGAAAGTTTAAATTTAAGACCTAAATATTCATAAACATATTCTTTTTTTGTTTGTAAAGTATAATCTGATGGCTTAAATGTTTCATTTTTATCCTTCTCATTAGTTGACATACCTGCTTCTTCAGAACTTACAGATTGTCCTTCTTTAACTTTATTGCTTTCATTACTTTTTTTACACCCAACTGCACTTAAGCTCAAACATAAGGTAAGTGCTAGAAGTGTTCCTTTTGATATTGTTTTTTTCATAAATTTTTCCTCCTTTATTTTTACACAATATTAGTTTATAACTACTTTCAATAATATTCTACATACCTTTTATGAAACGTTTATGAAATATACTTTTTTATTTTTCCAAACTATGATATAAAATATAAATATTATGCTTAAAGTTGTTCTTACACGATTAGTATATGAGCAAGCACAGGTTAAGGTGTATATGTTCGCCCTTGTAAACAAGGGACTAGTCCCCTATCTCCGTTTCTTCGGGACAAACCGGAAAAGCTTGTTTAGTCACATTGACAGATCGAAAAAGTCGATATCTTAAAGAAAAAAGACAACATCAAGGATACTATATGTATCCAAGATGCTGTCGCATAAATTTCGGATTTTATTCATCAACGCTAGTTGACAAAGAACCGAAAAAAGCAGGTAGAAATCCTATTTGGAAATCTAACCTGCTTTTTTGTACTTGTATTATTTTATATCAGTTGATACCATCAAAAGCTATAAGAATACGCCTACTGCGTATAAGAAAATTGTTCCTCCTACCCAGCATCCCGTGATATAGCCGTCTACTCCGGACTTGTCAGTCATAAACTTATGTCTAAACTTGACATCAACCTCATCACCCTGCTTCTTTAACTTATTTATATGCTTGTAGTAGTCATGTACTCCATAAAACCCTGCACGCACATATAGGCCAAATGATAGGACAAAGATACCTATCCACAGTGGCTGTCTAAATACAGATGCCAACATAGCTAGTAGGACTTGTAAGCCTATTATTAAAGACCCCTGTATGACCATTTTGCGGTATATATACCAGTAGGGTGCAAATATCATAGAATGTAGATTAAATACCTTTTTATCTCCACCCTTGTCAAAGGATTCAAAGATGGGCTTGTAGTATTCTAAATTCTTTTCTATTAGGTCGTCCCTCTCAACAGGCTTGGTATAGGACTCAAATTTTAATTCTCTCTTAAAAGCTTTCATGCACATTAACTCCTTAATTATTTTCTATATCTGCCTTGATAGCAGATTCCAACTGCTGGCTAGCTTCAATAAAGTCAGCCTTCTTAGTTATAATGTAATTATTATCAAGTATATCCATAAACTCTTCACCAGTAATAGTTTCATGAGCCAACAAATATTCTGCTATTTCATGTAACTTGTCTATGTTTTCATTCAAGATGTCAATAGCCCTCTGATGACAGTCATTTATTATTTTTATTACAGCCTTATCTATATTTGTAGAAGTCTCTGGTGAACAAGCTAGGGATGTGTCTCCTCCCAAATAGGCATTGTTGACAGTCTCTAGGGCCACCATACCAAAATCGTCATCCATACCAAATCTAGTTACCATAGATCTGGCAAACCTAGTGGCCATCTCAATATCATTAGATGCACCTGATGTCTTGGTATTGAATATTACCTCTTCAGCAGCACGACCTCCTGTGTAGGTAGTTATCTTGTCAAGGGCCTCGTCCTTGGACATCAAGACCTTTTCTTCCTCATCTACCTGCATTGTATATCCCAAAGCTCCGGAAGTTCTTGGTATAATGGTTATCTTGTGGACTGGAGCAGAGTGCTTGCCCATAGCGGCAACCAAGGCGTGTCCAACCTCATGGTAGGCTATTATCTTCTTTTCTCTTTCATTTATAACAGCTCCCTTTCTCTGGTAACCTGCTATAACGGTCTCGACTGATTCCTCAAGGTCTTCCTGTATAACCTTCTTCCTGCCCAACCTAACAGCCCTAAGAGCTGCTTCATTTACTATATTGGCTAACTCAGCACCAGATGCACCTGAAGTAGCCCTGGCTACCTGATTGTAGTCAATATGGTCATCTATATGTACACCCTTTGTGTGAACCCTTAGTATAGCCTCTCTACCCTTTAGGTCCGGTAGCTCAACAGGAACCCTCCTGTCAAACCTACCTGGTCTAAGTAGGGCCTTGTCCAGTGATTCAGGCCTATTTGTCGCAGCTAGTATCACTATACCTATACCATTTTCAAAACCGTCCATCTCACTCAAGAGCTGGTTTAGGGTCTGTTCTCTTTCGTCATTGCCACCAAAATTAGAATCTCTCCTCTTTCCTATGGCATCTATTTCATCTATAAAAACTATACACGGTGCCTTTTCCTTAGCCTGCTTGAAAAGATCCCTGACCCTAGATGCACCCATACCAACGAACATCTCTACAAACTCAGATCCAGATATAGAGAAGAAGGGCACTCCTGCCTCACCTGCAACAGCCTGGGCTAATAGGGTCTTACCTGTACCTGGAGGACCCACTAGCAGAGCTCCCTTTGGCATCTTGGCACCTATCTCAGTATACTTGCCAGGGTCGTGAAGGAAGTCCACTATCTCAGTCAGCGCTTCCTTGGCCTCATCCTGACCAGCTACATCGTCAAAGCTGACACCAGTAGTTTTGACATATAATTTGGCGTTACTCTTGCCAAATGACATCAGGCCTCCTGATCCACCCATTCTTTTGCCCATACCCTTTAATAGGTATCTTCCTAATAGCCAGAAAATAAAGAAAGGTAGGACCCAAGAAAGTATAAAGTTTAGTATAGGAGAATTTTCTATTGGTATTTCCTTAGAATACTTAGCTCCAGAAGCATTCAAGGTCTTCACTAGGTCTGGATCGTCTATAGCCCCAGTCACATAGACCTTTTTAAGGTCTTTCTTAGGTGTAAACTTAATCTTCTTGTCTAGTATTGTTACGCTGTCAACTTCCTTTTTTTCCAACATCTGGACAAAAGTACCATAACCTACTTGTGTTACCCTGTTTTTCTCTACGTTCGGTATCAAAATTGTATTGAACAACAATATGACACCAAGCAATACAGCATAAAACCATATGAAATTTAAGTTCGGTCTTTTATTATTATCATTCATATATATCACCTACAATTCACTTAAAAAACCAATCACATCATCTATAATCCAATCTGGTGTAGACGCTCCAGCAGTTATACCTATTGTGTTGTACTTGCTGATAAGGTCTTTATCCAGATCATCTTTAGTCTCAATAGAAAATGTATCGACAGTATCCTGACAAATCTTTACTAGCTTTTGAGTGTTGGAGCTATGTCTACCACCTATAACTATCATTAGTTCTACCCTTTGGGCTAGGTCTCGTGCTGACTCCTGTCTTACCCTAGTGGCAGAGCAAATAGTATTTTCCACCTCAACCCTAATATTCAAGGACCTAATATGGCTTATAATGGCATCAAACTCCTTTTCATTCATGGTAGTCTGGGCTACTATAAAATATTCTTTATTAGACTCAAAACTTATATTCTTTATTTCTTCCAAATTCTTTGCTATGATGGCTGAATGACTTGACCACCCATTAATTCCTATGATTTCCGGATGATTCTTGTCGCCAATAACTATCAACTGTTTGCCATCTTCATAGCACTTATTGGCCAAATAATGTATCTTTCTTACAAAAGGACACGTTGTGTCTATTATTGGTATATTTTTTTCTTTGGCCTCATCGTATACCGTCTTTGATACACCATGGGACCTAATTATCATTTCCTTACTATTGTTTATAGGCTTGCCTGATATAGACTTGTCAGCTTCAATTTTCTCTATATCTTCAATGGTAGCAACAGTTACCATACCTCTTTCTTCATACTTGGCCACCGCCTGACTGTTATGTATCAATGGACCCAGAGCATATATAGAGACATTGTCAGTCTTGTCCAACTCATTCCAAGCCATATTCATTGCCCTTTTGACACCGAAACAAAAACCGGCATTCTCAGCAATCAAAATATTTTTCACTTATTATCACCAACTATCTTATATTAATTTGATTCCCTCCTTGTTCTTGTTGAAATTTTCAACAACCTTATCAAAAACATCCTGGGAAATCTTAGGATATTCTGTTTTGGCCACCTTGCTTTTATAATACTCAGACATATCTATTGGTTGGCCAATTATTACCTTTACCTTAGAAAAAATTCTGTAATTTGTTATTATACTCATAGGTATTATATCTGATTTAGACTTGATCGAAAATAGGGCAACACCTGGCTTGGCAGGTAAGAAGGTATTTAAGTCTTGACACCTAGTTCCTTCGGGAAATATCCCTAGTACCCTACCGTCCTTTATCTGCCTTAGTATGGCCTTGACAGTTGATATACTCGGATTGGCCCTATTTATAGGTATTACTTCTAACTTGTTTAATATAGCTCTAAATACAGGAACCTTGAATATCTCCTGCTTGGCCACTGGTATTATCCTCCTATTTTTCACTGCCCCCATCATAAAAAGTGGGTCAAAATAGTGTTTGTGGTTGGCTATTATGATATACTTGCCTTCATCAGGTATATTTTCTTGTCCAATAATCTCTATCCTATAAAAAATTGCTAGCAGAAACCTCAATATAGAACACATAAAATTGTAAAATCTCATTATTCACCAATCCTTCTTACCATATCAGTTATATACTTTACCACCTCTTGAATTGACATAGAAGTAGAATCTACTTCTATAGCATCATCAGCTTTGACTAGGGGGGCAACTTCTCTTGTAGAGTCTATGTAATCTCTCTTCTTTATATCTTCAACTATATCTGCCAAAACAAGGTCTTGTCCCTTGTCTATCAATTCCTGGTACCTTCTCCTGCCTCTTTCCTCAGCCGAGGCATTCAAGAAAAACTTATATCTTGTATCTGGGAATATATGAGTACCAACATCCCTACCGTCCAATATGACATCTGACCTCTTGCCAATTTCCCTCTGCTTTTGAAGTAAAAATTCTCTGACCTGAGGTATTTTAGCCACGTTAGACACATTAGAACTAACCTCCAGGCTCCTAATTTCATCATTTAGACAAGTACCATCTAAATATATACAGTTATCTACAAAGTCAACATCTGTAGACTGACATATATCAATAACACTTTGAATATCAGCAATATCAATACCTGCTTCCAGACACTTGTATGTAATAGCCCTATACATGGCACCAGTGTCTATATAATTAATACCCAAATTCTTAGCAATCAATTTTGAAATTGTACTCTTACCAGCACCTGCTGGTCCATCAATAGCAATTACTAAATTTTCCATATTAGCCTCCTGCTTTCTTTTAAACCTATTTTATAATTAAAGTATATATATACAACCTTTACTTTGACTTAGCTCTTGCATTCTCACATATAGCCATACCCGCCATGTAACCTGTAGAAAAGGCTATCTGAAGGTTAAATCCACCTGTCAGAGCATCGACATCTATCATTTCTCCTGCAAAATAGACACCCTGATGAATCCTTGACTCCATACTACTAGGATTTATCTGTTTGGTACTTATGCCACCTGCTGTTACTGTTGCAGTTTCCATGCTTCCTATATTTTTGACAGTGAACTTAGACTGTTTTATCCTATCCAATAAAAAATCTATATTCTGCTTTTTAATATTAGCACTTGCCTGTCCTACTAGGTCAACTCCTAGCTCAAAACTCACATCTTCAACCAAAAGTTTTATAAAGTTATTTGGCAATATACCCTTTAGGTTAGACGTCAAGCTCTTCTTACCATCAGACTGGACCTGCCTATATAGTTCATCTCTTGATATATGAGGTAAAAAATCTATAAATATTTCTTTATCTATAGGATTTTTATTTATATATGAAGACATCTTTAGTATGGCTGGTCCGCCTAACCCCTTATGAGTGAATATTATATCGCCAAAAATTTCTATATTCTTCTTTCTATCCCTAGTCCATACTAGTACATTATGAAGGGATATACCTGCCAATGGTCTGGTCCAAGTTTCCCTTATGTCGATAGGAACTAGACCAGGTCTAGGACTTACAATATCATAACCCTTATCTCCTAAAAACCCGTACAACTTGCCATCTGAGCCAGTCTTGGGGTAACTCTTGCCTCCTATAGCAAATAATACCTGCTTTGAAGTCAATAAGTGGTCTGAAAATACCACTGATTTTTTTTCTTCATCAAGGTCAAAATCTTCCACCCTACTACCATAGTAAATATCTATACCAGCATCTATCAACTTTTCTTCCAAGACCCTTATAAAATCTTGTGTCTTTCCCGATTTCAAGTATACTTTTTGGTCGTTGTCTTCCTCTATGCTATAGTCTAGCCCCCACTTTCTTATTAGATTTTTCAAATCTTCGTTTGTAAAACTATAAAGGGATGAATACAAAAACTTCTTATTATTGACAACCATATCGAAAAATTCTTCTATAGGTCTATTATTGGTAAAATTGCACCTTCCACCACCAGTCATCCTAAGTTTTTGACCAAGAGATTGTCCAGCTTCCACGAGGGCAATTTCTAAATCACTATTAAATCTACGTACAGTGAGAGCTGCCATAATACCTGCTGGTCCTCCGCCAACAACAATTAAATCATAGTCTTTTCTCATTATCTTCTCATTTCATTATAATATTAATGCATTTTATCTATAGCTACTCTAGCGGACTCTGTATTTGATTTAAATCCAGGAATTCACCTGAATTTAAATGAGTAATATCGTTCATCTTCATTACAACAGGACCATATTCTCTAAATTCTACTATATTAAGAGCTGTGTTGTCCTGCTTTATCCTATAGAGATTGCTAAGAGGTGCATCCAAAAAGCTTAATAGCATGACTCTTACAGTCACTGAATGAGATATCAATAGGATATGCTTGTTCTGGTATTTTTCGTTTAGTTCATCTATTAGCCTGTCTTCCCTCTCCTTAACTATATGAAGAGTCTCACCACCAGGTATATCGGCCTTGTCTGGCTCATTTCTCCATAAATATAATAAGTCTGGGTATTTTTCCTTTATCTTTGGTATGGGCATACCCTCCCACTCACCAAAGCCCATCTCTCTTAGGGCTGGTGTAGGTTTTAAATCCAAACCTAGTTCATTAGCTATTATTTCTGCAGTTTCAACGGCCCTACCAAGGTCACTGCAATATATCATATCTATAGGATACTCTTTTAAATATTTAGCTAAATTTTTAGCCTGGGCTAGGCCCAAGTCAGTTAGGGGAGAATTTCCATGGCCTTGAGTCCTCCCCTGAGTATTCCATATTGTTTGACCATGTCTAACTAAATAATATGTGTTCATTTTAACCTCCAAATTACTTGTATATTCTGCATAAAATAATAACCTAATATTTCTATTAGGTTATTGAATTACTTATATTAATTGTCTTTTCTATTCATAAATTCCATATTTTTCCCAAATATCTTCCAGTTCCTTCAGGTAGGACTTAACATCATCCTTTTCTCTCATGGCTATACCAATAACAATAGCATTAGCTACACTAAAGGCTGGCACTAGTGAATCTATAAATGATACCATGTTGTTTCTGACTGTCACAACAATATCAGATACCTTTGATATAGGAGCATTAACACTATCAGTGATTGCAACTACCTTGGCTCCTCTTTCCTTGGCAAAGTTTACAACCTGGTAGGTCTTCCTAGAATATCTCGGAAAACTAATTGGTATAAAAACATCTCCCTCACCAATCTTGGTCATCTGCTCGTATGGTTCACCCATATCCATCCTTATAATAATTACATCATCTAATATGTAATTCAAGTAATAAGCCAAATACTTGGCAACAAAAATGGAGCTTCTCAAGCCCATTATATAAACCTTCTTTGCATTAAAAATAGTCTCAACAGCATCTTCATAGGACGCTTGGTCGAGATACTCCATCGTGTCTTTTATATTATCTATGTCATTTTTAAATACATTATTAAGAATCATGCTGTCAGATAGATAATCAGCATCAGTCATTTCAACCCTCTCAACTGTAGTCAGCTTTGTCTTAATAAGTTCTTGTAGGGCATCTTGGAACTTTGGATATCCAGAAAATCCTAGAGCGGTTGCAAACCTAACAACTGTAGATTCACTTACCCCAACAGTTTCGCCTAGCTTTGAAGCTGTCATAAATGCAACCTTAGGATAATTATTTATAGTATATTGAGCCAACAACTTCTGCCCCTTACTCATTGTCTTGTATCTAGTCTTCATTATATACATAAGATTGTTTAATTGCTCAGCATCACTCTCATTTTGACCATCGTCATTAATCATACTAATGTTAATTTCTTTTTTTTTGTTCTTATAATTTGAATTAAATTTCATAAAATACACCTCGAGACAAATTTGTATAATTTACTAACTTTAATTATACAGTAATAATCTATAATTTTCAATAAAGTCAAAACTTTTATAAGTCTTAATAGTCACTTTTCTTGGTAGCCTTCTTTAGATAGGCCACTTCCCTATCAGTTAGGTGTCTATACTTACCTATTTCGACATTATTAATATTTATATTACCCATTGCTACCCTCTTTAAATTCATTACAGGATGGTCTATAGCATAGAACATCTTTCTTACTTGGCGATTTCTACCTTCATGAATACTCACCTTGCATACTGAATAGTTTTTTTTGTGGTCAGTTTTCAGAACACTTATCTTGGCCTTAGACGTTATATAGTCTTCTATTTCTAGACCATTTTCAAACCTCTTTAACTCCTCATCAGTAGGTATTCCCTTTACAGAAGCTATATATGTTTTATCAAATTCATGTTTTGGATGAGTAATTTTGTAAGTCAAGTCACCATCATTAGTCATAAGCAGGAGGCCACTAGTTTCATAGTCTAACCTTCCAACTGGGTAAATTCTCTCTTTTATGTCGGAAACTAATTCCATAACATCCTTTCTACCAAACTGATCTTTTGATGAAGTAATATAACCCTCTGGTTTATTTAAAATTATGTATATCAGTTTTTCATTTTCCAAACTTATTTTTTTACCATCGAATTCTACTACATCATTTTTTTCATCGACCTGGTGCCCCAAATCATAAACAATCTGTCCATTAACCCTTATCCTACCATCTAAAATCAGTGTCTCGGCCTTCCTTCTTGAGGCTATACCTGCACTTGCTATATACTTATTTATTCTCATATTTTCTTTTTCTCCATTTCAAAAAGCTATCCCAATTACGAAATAGCTTTTAATATATATCTAATTTCCTGTCTGCCCACCTGAAATACTACCGCCAGCTGCGCCAGAAGTATTACCAGGAACAGTCTGTCCCGTAGCACCAGCTCCACTAGTATTACCTCTACTTATATTATTAGAGCCATTATTTATAGTGCCACCCTGGTTAATACCGCCACCTGGGTTTCTATTACTTTCTCTTTCTGTACCATCTTCAGTATCTGCTTCCACTTTCTTAGTTCGTTTTTTGTACCTATTATAGTTGCTTCCATAAGTGGAACCACTAGCATACTTATTTTTATTCTCTTCTGCAGATTTTTTGGCGTTTTCTTTCCTTGTTATTACGGCCTTCTTCTGCCTTGCATACTCTTCTTTTACCTTTTCTAACATATCTTCAGCCTGACTCTTGACCTTGGCTGAACCTGAATTATCATTTATTAAATCTTGCAACTCAATTATAGCCTGCTCATAATCTTTCCTATTTTCGCATTTTGTAGCCTTCTGTAGCTTTAATGCCTGATAATACATACCCCTTGCTTCAGTATTTGCCTCATCTTCATCTAAGACCTTAGATAAATTAGACATAGCCTTATCATACTCGCCATTTTCGATAGACTTCCTAGCAGTACTCATCAACTTACTTGACTCTGTAAAACCACATCCACTTAGAACAAGTGTACATAATAACAAAATTGAAAGTATTTTTTTCTTCATAATAACCTCCTATTAAAGGTACATATAGCCTATTTATACAATTATACCATAATAAACCTTATAAGTATAGAAAATTAGATATTTTAAATCTAGATTCAAAAATCATTTTTATTTTTTTTAACAAAAAACAGGCTACATATTCAACTTGGTACAGGTAAATATGTAGCCTTTATTTATTCTAAATTATTTTATTTTACAGGTACAGAAAAGTCCTACTATAAATACTTCTCTCTAAGATACTTGTCCATAGCTGCAGCAGCTGTCCTACCAGCACCCATGGCAGATATAACTGTGGCAGCACCTGTAACTGTATCACCACCGGCATAGATACCCTCTAAAGAGGTTAGACCATCTTCATCAGCAACTATACACTTCTTCCTATTGACATCAAGACCTGGAGTAGTAGATGCTATCAATGGGTTTGGCCTAGTTCCAAGAGACATGATAACCATATCTACATCAAGCTCAAATTCTGAGCCTGGTATTTCAACTGGTCTCCTCCTGCCTGATTCATCCGGTTCACCCAATTCCATCTTGATGCACTTCATACCACATACATTACCATTTTCATCGACCAAAATCTCTGTTGGATTAGTAAGTAGGTTAAACTGTATACCCTCTTCCTTGGCGTGATGAACTTCTTCAACTCTAGCTGGTAATTCTGACTCACTTCTCCTGTAGACTATATGAGTATCGGCACCAAGTCTTAGGGCAGTTCTCGCAGCATCCATGGCAACATTACCACCACCTACTACTGCAACCTTCTTACCAACCCTAATTGGAGTATCGTATTCGTCTATATATGCCTTCATCAGATTGACTCTTGTCAAGAATTCATTGGCTGATAGGACACCATTGGCATTTTCACCAGGTATGCCCATAAATGATGGTAGACCTGCACCAGAACCTATAAATACAGCCTTGAAGCCTTCATCTTCAAACATCTCATCTATTGTTATAGTCCTACCAACTACAACATTATTTTCTATCTTTACACCCAATTTCTTGATTGAATTGATTTCATAGTTTACTACCTTTGACTTTGGTAGTCTAAATTCCGGTATACCATATGTCAATACACCACCAGATTCGTGGAAGGCTTCAAAAATAGTTACATCGTAACCAGCCTTGGCTAGGTCACCTGCGCAGGCTAGTCCTGAAGGACCTGATCCCACTACACCAACCTTAATTCCATTTTTCTCTATATTTCCACTTAGGTCTATATCATTTTCCCTAGACCAGTCTGCAACGAATCTTTCAAGTTTACCAATAGATACTGGCTCACCCTTTATACCTACGACGCAGACACCTTCACACTGAGATTCCTGTGGACATACACGACCACAAACTGCAGGTAGTGAACTAGACTTCGCTATAACCTTGGCTGCATCTTCAAACTTTCCTGCCTTAACTTCCTGTATAAAGGCTGGAATATTTATACTGACAGGACATCCCTGAACACATCTAGGATTCTTGCAATTTAGGCATCTCTGGGCCTCTTCCTGGGCCTCTTCAGCATTATATCCATAACATACTTCCTCAAAATTAGTAGCCCTAACCTTTGGATCCTGCTCTCTCACTGGAACTTTTGTCTTCATAGCCATTAGTGCTTACCTCCAATCTGACAGTCTGGACTAGAATGAGTAGGTCCATCCTGCTGTCTCAAGGCCTTCCTACCCTCTTCTGACTTGAACATCTGCTGTCTCTTCATAGCCTCATCAAAATTCACCTTCCAACCATCAAACTCAGGTCCATCTACGCAGGCAAATTTAACCTCATCGCCTATACTTACACGACAGGCCCCACACATACCTGTACCATCAACCATTATAGTATTTAGACTGACAATTGTAGGTATATCCAATTTCTTAGTCGCCATACATGCAAACTTCATCATTATCATCGGTCCTATAACTATGGCCTGGTCGTACTTGTTACCCCTATTTGTAACCAAATCATCCAACATCATTGTTACATTACCATGGAAACCATAGCTTCCGTCATCAGTACACATATATAGGTTTTTAGCTACCTTTTCCATCTTTTCTTCAAATATTATAAGATCCTTAGTCCTAGCACCTATAATTACATCTACATCTACACCCTTTTCATGTAGCCATTTAACCTGTGGATATACTGGTGCTGCACCAACTCCACCTGCTATAAATATCATTTTCTTATTCTTAAGTTCTTCTATATCTTCATAAATGAACTCGCTTGGCTGACCCAAAGGTCCCACAAAATCCTTTATAGAATCTCCTACTTCCAATCTACCCAACTTCTTACTAGAATCTCCTACTACCTGGAATACGATTGTCACTGTGCCCCTATTATTATCATAGTCAGCTATTGTCAGTGGCATTCTCTCACCTTTTTCATCTATTATAACAATAATAAATTGACCTGGTTTTGCTGAGTGAGCAACTCTTGGAGCCTCAATGTCCATCAGATATACAACATCGTTAAGCTTTTTCTTCTCAACTATTTTGTAGCTCATTGTAATATAACCCCCGTTTCTTAATATAGTCCATTAATTCTCAATAGATAATACAGAGGTCAGAATATAATATTTTCTAACCCTTTACACTTCTTAATTATACACTATATCTATCATATTTTATAGATTTTTTGTCAAAAATACTATGCTATTTGAGACAAATTTCGTATATTTAATGCATATATGAGAACCATTAAAAATTATACTATAAAAAATTTATTTTCATATGAATAAGCTTAAATTTAAAAATTCAGAAAGTATCAACATTTAGGTGTCATCATGTATACATATTAAAATAATTATGGTATACTCAACTTATCGGATAAATAAACTAGACCCGATACTAATATTATTTTTATTTATAGTTATAAAGGAGATGTTACTATGAAGAGACTTATTACTGTGGATGAATTCTTTGACCTACAGAAGAGCGACAAAAAGGTAGTTGTACTTGACTGTAGATTTGACCTTATGAACAAGACTTATGGTATTGATTCATACAAGGAAGGCCATATAAAGGATGCCTTCTTGATTAATATAGAAAAAGACCTAACTGATCCAGTTGGTCAGCATGGTGGTAGGCACCCATTCAAAGATCGTGACCAGTTAAAAGAAATTATAGAGAGCTTTGGTATAGATAATGATACAGTAGTTGTTACATATGACGATGGTGACCTACAGGGTGCTGGTAGACTTGTTTTCCAGCTAAATAATCTAGGTTTTTATAATGCCTTCGTTCTTGACGGTGGTCTAATCGCCTACAAGGCCCACGGTGGACAGATAGAAACTGAAGTTAGAAAGCCAACCAAGTCTGACAAGGCATTTGATGTAAAAATTGATACTTCATTTATGGTTGACATGGAATATGTTAAGTCAAAATTATATGACGAAAATACAATTATAATTGACTCTAGGTCACATCCGAGATACCTAGGACTTGAAGAGCCTGTTGACAAGGTTGCAGGTCATATACCTAGTGCCAAGAACTATTTCTTTATGGACAACCTAAACATAGATGACATGACAAATTCTTCATACATCAGCGAAGATAAACTTAAAGAGCGTTTCAAAGACCTTGACCCTAAGAAAGAAATTATTGTTTATTGCGGCTCAGGTATATCACTGATGGTAAATGCCCTTGCCCTAGACAAGATCGGTATACCATACAAAATTTATCCAGGCAGCTACTCAGACTGGATTAGCTATGACGAAAATAAGATTGCTACAGGTCAAGAATAAAATAGGTAGTTTGTTTGATTTTTATTCATACAAAAAGGCTATATACTCGGATGGGTAGATAGCCTTTTACTTTACCATTTTTTTATTTTTTGTTTTATTTTTTTAGTATACTACTGGTCAATTTCTGACTTAAAAGGGGTATCCCTATACATCTGTGCCTTGTATACATTTTCTTTTATATAGCCCAACTTGTACATTCTTAGCAAAACTGCGGCCTGTCTCTTTTTTGCCTGCTCGTAATTTTGATACAGACTTGGATTGTTGGTAATACCTGCAAGCATAGTACACTCACCAAAGGTAAGCTTTGATACATCCTTACCAAAATAAAGATGGGCACCTGCTTGGACACCATAAGATGACTTACCTAAATATATATTATTAAGATATGCCTCTAATATTTCATCTTTTGTCATTATCTTATTTAATTCATGGGCATTGTGTATATCCTGAATTTTTCTATTAATTGTTTTTTCATTACTGGTCAAAAGATTTTTAGAAACCTGCATATCTATTGTACTAGCACCTTGTGTAGAACCACCGGTAATATTATTAAAGAAAGACCTTGTCAGTGACCTATAATCAACACCCTTGTGTTCATAAAACCTATGATCTTCAATTGCCACAACAGCCTTCTGCAAATTTGCAGGTATCCTGGCTAGGGCTACGGGTTCCTTATTTATATAGCTATCATTTACCATTTTTTTAGTCAAGACTGGCATATCACTTACTACATTTCTAACATATAAAAAACCAGCCGAACCACCTATGATAGAAATTACAAGCACTATTAATAAAAGTCTTTTAACTATCCTAAATAAAAATGATGATCTTGACTCATAATAATCCTCTTCTTCATAGTCCTCATAATCATCATAGTCATCTTCTTCATATGTCGACCTTCTTTTTCTAGGATAATAATCAGCATCCGTATTTTTCATATACTTATCCAAACTTTTATTTCTCATATCTCTAAAATCGACTATCTTTGAATCATTATCTCCACTACCGGCTTGCTTTTTTATGCGAATCTTGTTCTTGCCCTTATTTTGCTGCCTGCTGGACCTGACCTGTTTAGTTTTGTCGGGAGTGGATGAAGCTATTTTCTTGCGCCTCAACTTATTTATATCATTATTGTCTGCCATAAAAACCTCCCGCTATATAGACGTCCTTATCTTCATAAACAACTTAGCTGTTGCTAGGGTGTCAGAGTCTGCTCTATGGGCATTTTCATTCAAAATACCGTAATAGTCACATGCAGTCTGCAATTTTTTATTCTTGCCCTTGTATTCCTTATTTTTCTTCAACATTTCCATAGTACATATATAGTTATCAATAGGATCCAAGTCCATTTGTTCTAAATAATAATTTAAAAAGGTCACATCGAATTTTGCATTGTGGGCTATTATAGTCCTGTCACCTATATATTTCCTAAAATTAGGTAGAACATCTTCAAGCGTCAGGGCATCTTCAACCATATCATTCGTTATATTAGTTATTTCAGTTATAACACTAGGTATAAACCCCTTTGGCTTTATAAGTCTAGAATAGTTCCTGTGTATTCTATCACCCTTAATTTCAGTCACGCCTATTTCTATTATTTCATCACCATTAAAAGGACTCAAGCCCGTAGTTTCCAAGTCAACCACTACATATTCTTCTTCAAAAAAGCCCATATGTACACCTCCTCACTTTCATTTAATCTATATCATCTAATTTAGGATCATCAAACCTCTCCATAAAGCTGTGTTTTTCACCTTCTAACTGCCATCCTAGTATAGAGTCAACATTTACATTTTCTGCAGCCTTAAATATAGATTTTTCTACATTGGCAAAATTCTCTGACAGGCTCTTGATAAGGTCTTTTATCTCATACCTCTTATTACCTGTCCTATTGGCAGCTACTGTACATGCACAGTTAATCGGTGCCAAACCTGTATATTTTACCCACCTTATAATATCCTCTTCCCTAATATAGTATAGGGGTCTAATTAATTCAAGGCCTTCAAAATTAGTTGACTTCAACCTTGGCAACATAGTCTTAAAGTTACCTGAACATAAGATATTCATCATAGTGGTCTCAATTACATCATCAAAATGGTGACCCAAGGCTAGCTTATTACAACCCAAGGATTCTGCCTTACCATACAGGGCTCCCCTTCTCATCCTAGCGCACATATAGCAAGGATAGTCGCTAGCTATCCTATCAGCCACTTCAAATATTTGTGAGTCAAATACCTGAATCGGAATCTCCAAGTACCTGGCATTGTCTAGGAGTATATCCCTAATTGACTCGTGGTAACCTGGGTCCATACCTATGTATACTACTTCAAAGTTCACAGGTGAATGCCTCTTTAGCTCTTGGAACATCTTGGCCATCAGGATACTGTCCTTGCCACCAGATATGGCCACAGCTATCCTATCACCCTCTTCAACTAGATTATAGGCCTTTATAGCCTTGATAAACTTTGACCACAATTTTTTTCTATATCTCTTTGTAATACTCTTCTCTATTTCTTTTAAATCCTTTTTTTCTTCATCAGGAACTATTAGGTTACATCCCGTTCCTGCTAGTTTGTTTTCTGACATTTTTCCTCCATATCTTTTAGCAATTAAAAATTCACCCCTCATTATACCATAGATGTAGCTAGATGGTCAAAGCTATAAATAATAGCAACAATTTCAACCTATGTGTATCATTAGAGTCAAAATGCTCTGAATATAAGATGTAAGAAACTATTTTTTAGCATCTATTTTCAATTTTAGTATCTTATCCGGCCCAATATTGTAGCTTATATTTGCTTCAAACTTATTACCATTAATATCTTGAAGCCCCTTCATCGATGCTTGACCCTTTTTAGCCAGGGATTTGACCATAGTCTTATTTGGTTTTTTGTTATATGATGCCAACTGGGTATCATTCTTCCAAATAGTAAAACCACACTCCCTGTAATTTTTGCAGGAAAAGGCCTTTGGAGATTCTATTACATTGGACCCACATACAGGGCATTTTGTAATTATTTCAAGACCTGTCTGAGAATCTATTTCCTTAGCCTTAGGCTTTTTAGGTGAACTTGATTTAGTCTTGGTAGAAGTTTTGGCTTGACCTGATTTTTGCGTCTTGGCCTTGCTGGTTGACTTATCAGTAGATTTTAAATCCCCATCTTTGTTTCTAAGACTTGATTCTTTTACAAAATTTTTAGTCTTGGGATTATATACAATTTTGTCAGTATTTATAGGTCTACTAGGTCCAAACTTTATCCTATTGACATTATCATATACAAATTTACATATCATATTTAAATAGTCTTTTCTAGAAAAGTTGCCATTTTGTATATCAAATAGGCTCTTTTCTAACTTGCCCGTAAAGTCTACATCAAACAAATCTTCGACAGGGAATATCTCAACTAAGTTTATACCCAAATCTGTTATAAAATAGCTCTTGCCCTTCTTTTTTACATAGCCGACTTGGCCTATCTTCTTCAATACATCTGCCCTTGTCGCAGAGGTACCTATTGAGTAACCCGATAAGACACTATCATCATCCTCAGATACATTCTTCCCGCAATTTTTCATGGCCTTTAATAGTGAATCTTCTGTATAGGGCTTTGGTGGGGATGTCATCTTTTCAACTGGGCTTATATCCAAGACCTCTACGCTATCGCCCTTTTCTACCCATGGCAGAAGATTACCACTAGTAGACTTTCCATACAGCTCCAGATACCCTAAAACTTTTAAGACCTTTCCCTTGGATTGGAACTTATACTTATCTACATCAGTATTTATTTCTGTATTTTCATATTCGGCAGGTGGCATAAAGTTAGCTAAAAACCTGTCTCTAATCGCTTCATAGACTATCTTTTCATCATTTGATAAACTTGGTGGAGGTATTATATAGGTAGGTATAATGGCACTGTGGCTCTCCACCTTTGATGAATCAAATACCCTCTTTGACTTAGAAAACTTTATATTATTCTCACATGGGTGACCCTTTTTGATAAGATTTAGGGTCTTTTCAACCTTGCCTGCCAAACTCTCTTCTAAATATACTGAGTCTGTTCTTGGATAGGTTATATATCCACCCTTTCCCTTACCTTCGTACAGGCTTTGACATATATTTAAGACCTTGTCAGATGTAAAACTAGCGTACTTTGATGTAATAAATCCCTGCAGTGAAGTCAAAGAAAATAACTTTGGTGCATATTCTTTAGACTTGGTCACTTTTTTAGAACTTATAAGCCCTATTTTTGAATCTATACTATCGACTATAGCCCTAGCCTGGTCCAGATCATTTATTTTCTTATTTTTATCGATGGCCAACTTGCCCTTATAATCACCATTTTTAGCCCTAAAATTTCCCTCAATCTCATAATACTTTTCCGGTACAAAATTCCTAATCTCCATGTCCCTATCATAGACTAATTTTACTGTAGGTAGTATTACCCTTCCTATATTAAGCATTTTGCCATTACCGTACTTTAGTGTTGCAGCACATGTAAAGTTAATACCTATCAACCAATCAGTAATAAGCCTAGTATAACCAGCAGCCTGAAGATTTCTCATATCCTCATCATCCTTCAGCTCTTTTAAGCCCCTCGTGATGTCCTCAGGAGTCCATTCATTGACCAATATACGCTTGACCGGTTTCCTATTTTTTGCCATCATAAATATCAAGAAAGATATTAATTCACCCTCCCTATCATTATCAGTTGCATTTATTATGTAGTCTACATCTTTTCTATTTATAAGACTAGAAACTATGTTAAACTGTTTATTTTTACCCTTGTCAACCTTGAATTTAAATTTGGACTCAGGTATAAATGGGTAGTGTTCCATCTTCCATGATCCCGAGTACCTATCCTTGTCATAGTCCTTCATATCATATAGGGATACCAGGTGGCCAACTGCATATGTAACTATATAATTGTTTCCTTCAAAGTAACCATCCTTCCTAGCATTTGCCTTCAAAAAGGACGCTATTGTCTTCGCTACTGATGGCTTCTCTGCCAATACTAATATCATATAAGTCTCCTTCCCACATCCGTACTCATGTCGTATTTATTCTCGTCTTTACATTATACCATATTGAAAAATATATCCTTAATTTTCATATAATTTATTTAAAATCTTTAAGAATTGCACTATTCACATCTTTATAGCTAGATACATCTTATTATATTCCTATAAAAAAAGACAGCCCTAAATTACCAAAGATAAATTAGACACTGTCTATTATTTACTAGTCCATCATATATAGCTTATCTACACTGATGAAGAATTAATTTATATTTTTTAACTAAACCCTCTTGCTACTGCAGCAATTCATCTGAGTTGGGTCACTTGGTATTCCACCGGCATACTTGCCTGTAAAACAAGCATCACAATATTCAAGACCTGGACATAGTTGGCCAAGATCTTCCAAGTCCAAGAAGCCTAGTGAATCCGCATTTATACTGTCCCTAATTTCGTCAATTGTGTGGTTTACAGCAACTAGGTTTTCACTACTTGGTACATCTGTTCCATAGTAGCATGCGTGCTTGAATGGAGGTGAACTGATCCTCACGTGGACTTCAAGTGCTCCTGCATCCTTTAACATCTTAACTATGTTCTTTATAGTAGTACCTCTTACAATAGAGTCGTCTACCATCACTACCCTCTTGCCCTTAACTACATCTCTGATTACATTTAACTTAGCCTGAACACCAGCAGTTCTTTCGTTCTGCTTTGGCTTTATAAATGTTCTACCAACATAACTGTTTTTGTAGAAGGCCATGCCATATGGTAAATTTGATCCCTGAGAATATCCTACTGCTGCTGCTAATCCAGATTCAGGTACACCTATTACAAGATCAGCATCTACAGGGTACTTTTCAGCCAAAAGACTACCAGCCTTTACTCTAGAAGAGTAAACACTCTGTCCATCTATTATACTATCTGTCCTAGCAAAGTATATATATTCAAATATACATCTTGACTTAACCTCTGCATGAGATATCCAGTCAGAATGTATCTGTCCATCTATTATAGTTACTATTTCACCTGGCTCAACATCTCTGATAAATTCAGCCCCTATAGTATCTAAGGCAGCTGATTCTGAACTCAAGAAATATATGTTGTCCTTCCTACCTATACATAAGGGCCTAAAACCTAATGGATCTCTAGCACCTATCAACTTTGATGGGCTGGCAACCACCATCGAAAAAGCCCCTCTTAGCTTCTGGGCTGCAGACTTGACTGCATCCTGTATTGACAAAGTATGTAACCTTTCTCTAGCTATGAGGTAGGCAATTACCTCAGAATCCGTATTAGTCTGGAATATAGCCCCAGTAGTTGCCAATTCCTGCTTTAATTCGATTGCATTAGTCAAGTTACCGTTATGGGCCATTGACAATATGCCCTTCATATAATGAATTACAAAGGGCTGGGCATTTTCACGTCCTATTCCACCTGCAGTAGAATATCTAACGTGACCTACACCTAGGTTACCCTTCAAGGACTTCAATATATCCTTGTTGAAAACTTCATTAACTAAGCCACTATCCTTGTGGAACATAACGTTCCTACCTTCTTCATTTGTATTTGTAACTGATATACCAGCACTCTCTTGTCCCCTGTGCTGTAGGGCAAACAAACCATAGTAAACATACGACGCTACATCTTCCCCGTCGAAATCAAATGCACCAAATATGCCACATTCTTCTCTTAATCCTGCCATTATCTTTTTCTCCTCTATTAATTCACTCATTTTTCGTACATTCATTTCCTTATACTTATATTTTATTCGTATTTATGATTTTTGGCAAGAGCAAATACGTATTTTTTTTATTTTTTTTACGAAAAAGAGATAAAATATTGAAAATTATCGAACTTTCAACCCTTTATCTCCTATTAATCATTCGTGTTTATTTATATTTTTCGAAATTTAAGCCAATATTTCCAAGTATTTTTCAACTCTAGCTACAACCCTATCACGTCCCATAACCTGCTGAATACTCCATAGATCTGGTGACTGCTGTCTTCCTACTACTGCTACTCTTATAGCTGTAGAAACGTCAGTTATATTACCCCTATAAAGGTCTGGTTCCTTTTTGAAAGCTTTATTATTTGATGTAAATCCGTTTGCATCAGTTATTGCCTTCACCTTTTCAAACCAAATTTCATTGGTATCGTTCTGGTCATAAGTATCTAGATATGCCCTTAGAATGACTTTTGCATCCTCTTTTGACACTCTCTCTGGAAGCCCGTCTACATACTCAAAACCTTCTTCAAAATAGTATGATACAAAGTCCATTATCTGACTACAATTCACTAGATCCTTTCTAGGTTTCTTACCTGACCTACCTATTGCTAGTAGCTTTCTTAGGTCTTCCTTATACTTAATTAGTAGCTGGTTTGCATCCTTGTCAAACTTTTCAGACCATCCTACCATAAAGTCAAGTATCTGGTCTTCAGTCATCTTAACTAGAACATCCTTTGAGATGTCATTTAGCTTATTCAAGTCAAATAGAGACCCTGATGAGCTCATATTTTTAGTCTTGAAGGTAAATTCCCTGTATGACTTATCTGGATTCTTCATTCTCCACTCTTCGTAGTTAGAATTCATAAGTGTCATCAGGTACTCAGTAACTGCCTCTGGGAAGTAACCGTCCTTCATATAGTATTCAAGAGATAGTTCTGGATCCTTTCTCTTTGAAAGCTTTCTCTTCTTGCCGTCCTCTACCTTCATCAAGTGGGCAGTATGGTTGTAGTTAGGCCTTCTCCATCCCATCACAAAGAATAATTCTAGGTGTATAGGTAGGGTAGATAGCCACTCCTCTCCTCTTACCACATCTGTTACCCTCATGAAGTGGTCATCAACCACATGGGCAAAATGGTAAGTTGGTATACCGTTCTGCTTTAGGATTACAACATCAAGGTTATTCTGTCTGACATTTATTTCTCCCCTGATACCATCCTTAAATTTCATGGCAACTTCTGGGTCTCCTCCAGACTTTAATCTCAATGTCCATGGCTTGCCAGCATCAAGATTTGCCTTTATTTCATCTAGGCTAAGATTTCTATCTGTAGCCCATTCTCCATAATATCCCGTATTCACACCGGCCTTCTCCTGTTTTTCTCTTATCTGAGCCATTTCTTCCTCAGATACAAAAGATGGGTATGTAAATCCCTTTTCTGTAAGGTACTTGGCTGCAGCCTGGTATATTTCCTTCCTGTCACTCTGCCTGTATGGGCCGTATATACCCTTCTCACCATCTAGGCTGACACCTTCATCAAATTCTATACCGAAGAACTTTAGAGACTTTATAATCAGCTCCTCAGACCCCTCTACCTTTCTCTTGTCATCAGTATCCTCTATTCTCAGAAGCATAGTTCCATCATTTAGGTGGGCCATTCTCTCATCCACTAGGGCTCCATAAAGGTTACCTAGATGTATAAATCCAGTCGGACTAGGTCCCAACCTAGTAACCTTGGCCTTCTTATCCAAGTTTCTTTCTGGATATAGTTCTTCATAATACTCTATAGTCTTATCGACATTTGGAAATAGCAATTGTGCTAACTCTTTACTCATTACACTTGTCCTCCGTTTTTTAATCAGTATTATTATAACATATATTATTCATTTAAACTATAATTAAAGTATTCTTATGTATCAAATGAGTCCCTACTTTACAAGGATTCCATTGATTATTCTACAAAAAGTTCTTTTTTTGATTATTTTAAAAAGGCCAGTCCTATTTGGACTAGCCTAAAAAATACTATATTCCTGGATTTGGTGCCTGACCAGCTCCTGGTACTGGTTGTTGTGGCTTTGGTGCAATAGGTCGCTTCTGACCTGGCTTTGGAGCTGCAGGTTTAGCTGCTCCTACCCTTACTACACCTACCTGAGCTGGGTAATTACTATAGCCTATCTTTTCAGAACTAATTATATTTCCCTTATCATCCTTGTACTGTCTGTATGTAACTACATTGTAACCTGGTCTAGAATACTTTTCTACGACCTTCTTTCCAGCTGGCAAACTTGGATCAGGTATAGTTTTATTACCTCCGCCAAAAGAGCCTAATACCTGTGTAGTGATATCTATATTTTTATAGTCACTTGCTGCTCCATATATTTCAGATATCATCTTGCTACCGTAAGTATAGTTTTTCACATATACATTATGCTTAAATGGATTTTTAAACTTAAAGTCTTGGCCTGGATTGCCGTCGTATACAGTAGCATCCCTACCCATATTTACATAGTCTGAAGGTATAGTATGACTTCTCCTAGTTGTGATTTCCATACCCGATAAAAGTGCTGCATTAAAGATAGTAGACGAAGTCTGACATACACCTCCGCCAATGCCCATTATCAGCTTACCACTTTCGATAACTGGTGCGGCCTTGTAGCCCCTTGCTATGGTTTTATCACCAGTCAAACCATTGAAAGAAAATTCCTGACCTGGCTTCAATACTACACCACTAGAATCTCTAGCAGATTTTTCAATATTATAATTCCTTGAATACATACCACCATATATTGTTGAATATGCCCCCAATAGGGTATCAATGCCCTTTAAATCTTCCTTAGTAAATTTAGCCTTTTCTAACTTAACTACCATTTCAGTGTAAAACTTGTCTGCATGTAAGTTTTTGACTAACTTATCATGTGATGCCTGTAAATTCATAGTTCTTCCAGGTTCATCAGCTACAATAATAGTTTTTTTAGCCTTGTAATCATAATCTAAAGTAGCCTCTTTGACCTGACTATCTAACTTTGATTTTACCTGCTTTAAACTCTCATTTAATTTACCATCATTGTAAGTCATATCCAAAGGTATAAAACTCTTGCTACCAAAATCAGACTTTAATGTTCTAACTATATTTGTAAAAAAAGCATTAGACCTGTTGTAATTGTAGGCTGAATCTACAGTAGACTTATAATTAATATTCAAATCTATATCACTAACAGGTATCTTCCATGACTTGTCACCATAATACATCTTTACATTTTTTAGATTATCTAGTGATTCCAACTTCCCTAAAGCCTGACTTTTTGTCATGCCAGACAAGTCCACATTAGCTACACTAACACCCTTTGCAATCTTATCTGATGCGACCTGCATCGACAGGACACCAGTCCCAACCACCAGGACACCCACCAGTATAGCAACCGGTATTATTATCTTTTTATTATCTTTCAATAAGTTCATTTATCCACCTCATAACTATTATACTTCTCTTTAATTATACTACAGAAACAAAAGTAATCAAGCCAACTTTAGAACTTTTGTAGCAAATTTTGACAAATTAGAAAATTCGTATTTTTAAACCAAACTAGTCTAATTGTAACTTTCTAAGTATCATTTTAATATTATATCACATAAGATCTAGATAAAAATCCTTAATTTATAAAAAATGTATAAAATTCAAAAATATAGTTGCGTTTTCATAACTATATGATATAATATGAGTATAGATTTATTTAATCAGAATCTATAGACAAGGAGATGATGGTAATGAATAAAGAAGTATTTATAGCTAGATTAAAAACAGCTATGAAAAATAAGAATATAAGTCAGTACTCTCTCTCCAAAACAAGTGGTATTAATAGAGGAACCCTTAGCTCATATATGTCTGGAAAATACCTTCCCAAACAAGATAAAATATTCACCCTAGCTAGCATATTGGATGTAAATCCCGACTGGTTAGCTTGCAACTCAGACATTATGGATAAGGCAGACCTATATTCTGCAGATAACTTCTTTGACGATAGCAGTATAAATTCATATCCATTTGTTGACGAAGGCGTATCTGCAGGCTTGGCAAATGAAATAGAGGCCCACTATGACCTAGATCAGATAAGAATACCTGACCTTATGTTAGGCAGGTATGCAGGCAGAAAAGATATTCTCCTTATGAGGGTCAATGGAGAAAGTATGAACAAAGTCATACCAAATGGTTCTTTAATAGGACTTATTAGTAATATATCTCCATCATCTCTTACAAGTGGCGATATTATAGTATTTTCATACAACTACGAATATAGTGTGAAAAGATTCTTCAAAGACAAGAAAAATCGAAACTATATTTTTAGGCCTGATACTTATGAAACTTGTTTTTCAGACATAATTGTTCCTTTTGATAATTCCCATAACCTAAAAATTATAGGTAAGGTCATAATGTACAATTCCCTACTATAGGTAAATTCGCCTATAAGATTATAAATAGATCCTGGTAAGCAGATATTTTTGATTGAATAATTTGAACATGATTTTAAGCAAAAAAAACACAGCATCACTGCTGTGTTTATAATCTCAATATTAAGAAGCTGCCCTATTGTTCCTTTTGTTTCTCTCTCTGTTGTTTTGTCTTGCTCTTTCAAGTCTTTCACGTTCAAGTCTCTTGATAAGTGGCTTATTGACAGGCGCAAACATCTTGCGACCCTTATAGACTGTAAATGAAAAAGTCAAGAACAAAGTAGACCCAAATAAAACGAACCTATAAAAAACAAAAGATGCTTTCACACCTAAGAATAGGTTCACCACTAGGATAGTGAAACTTAGTGCAAGGGATACAATAACAGAAAATACAAAAAGCCTTATTATTCTACTCCAAAAACTGCTTAATTTAATTAATAAGTCTTTCAATATTTTCACCATCCCTTCCAATAAAATCATAATTCGTGTCATAATTCCCAAAAATTATGTTCAGCCTACTAATATAATAACAAATTATGACACTTTTAGCAATTGTATTTTACGATTTTCTTCAAACAAATTTTGAGAATATTTTATTTTTATTTTAAAAAATCTTAAAGTTTATCTAAAAACTGCTTCTTTAGCCAATTTATCCGCAATATCGTTGTATTTATCCCCACTATGGGCCTTAACTTTTTTGAAGCTTACATTGATTTTTTTCATAGCCTCAATACAGAATTCCCTATAGTGTTTAGTACCTTCCTTGTTGGCTTTCCATTCACCTGTGCACCACTTCTCTATGCCATTGTAATCAAAATATATAACTAAATCCTTATACCCATTATCAATACAGTATTTCATGGCTAACATTGATGCTTCAATTTCACCTGCAACATTTCTCATTGATACATAGTTTGGATTCTGACCTGTATAAGATATTTCGTCAAGTATTTTACCATCTTTTAAAATTACTGCACCTGATCCATAAGTTTTACTTGCATGTTCATAACTTCCATCTATATATGCCTCAATAGTACCAAAAATGGGTTCTTTTTCACTTTTTTCATCTATATATTGATTTTTTTTATTTTCGACAAAAATATCACTAACTTTTTTTTCAACTTTAGCAAAATTTTCTTCTGTATTATTCTTAATTTTTGTAGCATTTGTTTCTAAACTAGCCACTTCTCTACAATTATCAAGTCTTGGTACACCTATACCCTCTAATAAAAAATTCACAGCTTCGTCAGGACTTTCAAATGATTTGTAATTTGCATTTGGATAACCTCCAACTGACAACTTACAGTCATCCCAAGTCAAAAAAATCCCCCTAATCTTGCCTCTCGTCACTACATAATACTTTTGTTTCTTCATACTTACTCCTCTTTTAAATCTATAAATTTTTATTCCCATCTATGTCTCTTATCATATATCTTGTCTATATCCTTTTTCATACGATTTGCCATCCAATATGACACTATAACTATAATACTCACCACACATATTTTAAGTGGACTATGTATAAAGCCTTCTATATCACTACCAATATAACTAGCCATAAACATCATCAAAAACTTTCCAAACAACATGGGCACCACAAAGTCCTTTAAATTTATGTCGCAAAAGGCAGCAGCTATAGTCATCATGGAACTCGGTAATACTGGTATGGTATAAAAAAGAAATATCACCATAAACTGAGACTTCTGTATCTTATATATTATATTTTCTACCTTCTTTGTCTTTCTTTTTTGAAAAAAATCCAAATGGGCTAATTTCTTCACTAGCAAAAATACACTTATAACTCCTGCACATGTACCTAGCCATGAAACTAAAAAACCAGGAACCAATCCATTAATAGCTGCGTTTACTGCTGCTATTGCCATAATCGGCAAGGCAGGTATAAAGCTCTCTATATAGGCCGCTAAAAAACCAAAAAACATTGATAGGATAAAATAGTCGCCTGCCCAATAAAGAAATTGTTCAATATATTGCATATTATATCACCTTCTATTCCTTAATAGATAACCAAGAAATCTCTACACACATTGAAAAATGTCTACAAAAATATTCTGTCTCCTGGACTACCTAAATAAAAAAGCCCGTATAAGACTTATACGAGCTCTACTAGCATACTGCGTGAGACTTGACTGTATTTTCTAAAATAGACTCCAATATATAGTTTGTAACCGTGTTACACACATATGTAGAATACTTTAAGTCATTCTCTTCAAAGTTGCCATTAGACTTGTATTCTGAATACAATTTATCAAAAAATACATCAAAACTGTCTAGATATTGTTGCCTATCATTAATAATTTTATAGTCCTTAGCAACCTTAGTCAGGTTTCTTTCATATTGAATATGAATCCTCATACTGTGCTTAAATTCCCATCTTTCACTATGAGCCACACAGAAGAAGTCAGTCAAAAAATGACAAACCACACCAATCTCCTGGGAGAAACCTGCTCTTGTATAGTACTGGTCCAAATTATCAAGATTAAGACTAGATAAAAAATTTATCTTTTGCCTGACCATACCATAGGACTCATCTAAATAATGCTTTTTTAATTTATATTTAGATATAATATCCGGCTTTATATTTCCATATATGAAGTTTTTACTCTCTAAAAAAAATTGTTTATTTGAATCCGTATTCTCTAACAAGGACTTGGATATAATTATATGAGACTTCATCATCATCTTAATCACCTTCATTCTCTACATATATTATATACCTATTTTCTTAAGATATTATTAAAAATTATATATTATTTTTATTATATTTATATAATTTTTGTATAAAATTTGCCTTGCCAGCTCTTCCTTCTCTTTAATTCATCATCAATAGCATTTAATACTTCCCACTTCTTAAGGCTCCACATAGGTCCTACTAGGTCTTCCTTCTTGCCATCTCCTGTCAACCTATGAATAACCATCTCTTGCGGTAATATCTCCAACTGATCACACACGAGCTTTATATAATCATCTTTTAACAATAGTTCTAGACAACCCTTGTGCAACATATCAACCATGGCAGTCCCCTTTATCACATGAAGCAAGTGAATCTTGACCCCTTGAATATCCATATGAGAAATAGTCCTGATAGTCTCCATCATCATATCGTAGGTCTCTCCTGGAAGCCCATTTATTACATGGACTACAACATCTATATTTCTGGACCTCAGCCTATTGACACAGTCTATAAACACATCCAGGCCATGCCCCCTATTTATTATTTTAGAAGTCTGGTCATGGACAGTCTGCAGTCCCAATTCCACCCACAAGTTGGTCCTAGTGTTCAAATCAGTTAAATAATCTAATATATCATCATCTATACAGTCGGGCCTAGTTGAAATCGATAGACCTACAACCCCATCCTGATCCAGTATAGTTTCATATTTTTCTTTGAGTACATCTAGGGGAGCATAGGTATTTGTAAAGGCCTGAAAATACCCTATATACTTAGCCTTTGGCCACTTCTTCTCCATCATAGTCTTGATGTCTTCAAACTGCTTGATTAAATTATCCCTGGGATTGCCTGCAAAATCTCCTGAACCATCCTTGCTACAATAGGCACAACCGCCATAACTTATACTACCATCTATATTAGGACAGGTAAAACCCGCATTTATTGAAACCTTGAATACCTTTGTGCCAAACTTTTGTCTCAGATAATAGTTCCATGTATGGTATCTCTTATTTTCTATTTTATATTTAAATTCATTACTTACCATTATTAATTATTTCCTAACCTAATCCCTGCCGCTATAAAGTTGATGCCAAAAATTATAGCTATAAACGAAAGTATGCTAACCAAGAACTTTGTCAAAAATAAGGGAGATATTATCAATAATATACCTAGTATTAACTTGACAATATTCCAAGTTCCAAATGTATAACCAACATACTTTCTGCTAGACATATAATATTTCACTTCAATGTATATTACATAGGCTCCCAGTAATATGGACAGAACCATATTAACCTGCTTAGGAAAAGCAAATAAAAGTAGGGCTACAACAAAAAATGCTAGACACCTAATTCTCATCTTATTTACCTGACTTCTAGGAGCATACTTATTTAATTCATTTACTTCCTTAAAGGCCAACCAAGCACCGTATAAAAAGCACAGGGCAATACCCCAAGAAAATATATTAATACCTACAGACTTTCTAGAAATACAGTAAAAACCGATAGAAAGAAGAATTACTCCAAGTATAATCAACTTTTTGTAGTTTTTTCTATCATATATATCCATGAAATTAATATTAAACTTAATATCCATAATCCTAACCACCTATCTCATCATTATAGTCTATCACCATCTTGATAGCATCTGCCACACTAGGAGTAGAAAACTTTGCCTCCGCCTTTACTATGTCCAAAGCATTGTCCATAACGAAACTCATCTTGACATTTTTCAACATACTTATATCATTTGGTGAATCCCCAATTGTAACAATTTCATCTAAACTGATATTTTCCTTCTTACAAACCATTTTGATTGCCTCAAACTTAGAAACTCCAGATGGAACTATGTTTATAGTTGTCTCACTAGACAAATAGACCTCTAAATCACTAGATAGTTCCTTCCTATACTTGTCTACCAGCATATTCAGCTTGTCTTTATCAGGACTCAATATACCTATATTACCTATCTTGTCATCGAATGTATCTCTATCCATAAAGTTTCCATCAACCTCATATCCCTTTGTAAAATAATCCGCTGATGAACCGTCAGTCGCCATTATAACCTGGCCCTCATATTTAAAATATATAACATCTTCAACAGGATCTATATAGTCAAGCGACCTATATACTTCTATTATTTTCTTAACTTGGTCATCAGTCAAGTTTGCCTTATATATGCAAGTGCCGTCTGGATCATAAATGTATGAACCATTCTCACAAATCAGATAACCTCCTGTAGCCACTTCTTCTAATATATTTATACTATGTTTGAAAACCCTACCTGTAGCAATATTAAAATTGATTCCATGCAGCCTTGCCTCATCAATAGCTTTTACATCTTGTGGACTAATACCCCCTCTGTATAGGGTTCCATCCAAGTCACAAAATATACCTTTTATCATACAAGCCTCCTATTCCTCTACCAGTAGGCATCTTACTTGATTCAATGCCGTCCTAGCAGCTCTTTCTCTAATTTTTCTCCTATCACCTGTAAATACCTTTTTGATAGAAGTCACCTTTCCATTATAATATATCCCTATATAAACTAGACCTACAGGCTTTTCATCACTACCACCATCTGGACCGGCAATGCCAGTAGTAGAAAGTCCAATATCAGCATTAGACGTACTAGCTATACCCATTGCCATCTCAACAGCTGTCTGGTGACTTACTGCTCCAAACTCTTCTAGAGTTTCTTCCTTTACACCAAGCCTTCTCATCTTAGCATTATTTGTATAGGTTACACAAGCCTCCATAAAGCAATCTGATATACCCGGGTTGCTGACCAAATAAGACGCTACTAGCCCACCTGTACATGACTCTGCTACTGCTATTGTCTTATTCTTTTCGTGAAGCAAACCAGCTACAACCTTCTCCATTTCAGACTGGCTCTCAGATATGGAATCATCCCCTATCAGGTAGATATACTTGCCTGACACAGCCTTAATTTCTTCTATCTTGGCATCTATTAGGTGCATACACTCTTGCTCATCCTTGGCTCTGGCAGTTACCCTAACTAGGACTTCACCTTCCTTGGCATACAGGGCAACAGTAGGATTTGTCTGAGAGTTTAATATATCCATCAATTTCATCTCAAGACCTGACTCACCTATACCAAAAAACCTAATGTATTTAGAACGAAATATATCTGAATTTTCATCCATCAATAATGGTAGTACTGAGTTTTTGAACATAGCCTTCATCTCCCTAGGAGGTCCGGGCATAACTATTATCCTCTTACCATCCTTCTTAAATACAGCACCTGGAGCAGTACCATTGGGATTAGGAATAATATCAGCATTCTTTGGGAACATGGCTTGTTTGATATTATTCTTTGGTATCCTATCCTTGCCACCATTATACCTAGCGCACATATCCTCAATTACAGTCCAAGATTCTTGATCTAACACCATATCCTGACCAAAATACTTTGCAGCAGCTTCCTTAGTTATGTCATCTCCAGTTGGACCTAGGCCACCAGTAGTCAGAACTACATCTGCCCTTTCAAAGGCCATTTCAAAAGACCTGACCAACCTATCAATATTGTCCCCCAGAGTCATCTGCCTATAAACATTTATACCTATGGCTGCCAATTCCTTAGATATATACTGGGCGTTAGTATTCAAAATATCGCCCAAAAGTAACTCTGTTCCAACTGAAATTATCTCTACATTCATTGTATTTCCTCCTAGTTTCCAGTGAAATATCACCCACTACAAATAAATATGTATATGTTAATCATATCAAAAAACTTGAAATTAGACAAGTTTTATACTCTTACCCTTGCATGACTTGGCCCATACATATATAATATACTTTATAAGAAAATAGAACTATTTTGGAGGGAATATATGAAAGTAGCAGTAATATACGGCGGTATTTCATCAGAAAGAGAAGTATCCCTAAAATCAGGTAAGGCTATCCTCGATAACCTAGACAAGAACAAATATGAAGTTGTAGACTGTCGAATAGATGAAATGACAGACGCATTTAAAATTGACAGCAATGTGGATATAGCCCTAATAGGCCTACATGGCAAGTTCGGTGAAGATGGCTCAATCCAGTCAATACTAGAGGCAAAAGGAATTAAATACTGTGGTTGCAACCCACTAACTAGTGGTATCCTAATGGACAAAAACTATACAAAGACTATAGCTAGACAAAACGGTCTGCTAACAGCTGATTGGACTAGTGTCAAAAGTGTAGAAGAAATAGATTACGACCTAATAGACAAAATGGGCTACCCTGTATTTATAAAGCCAAATTCTGGAGGATCAAGTGTGGCAACATTCTTTATAAAGGATAAGAAGGATGTAGAAAATGCCGTTAGAGAGGGACTAAAGTACGATGAAATTGTCCTAATAGAAAAGTACGTCAAGGGTGTAGAATATACATCTTTTATTCTAAATGGCGAGGTCTTCCCTACCATTAAAATAACTTCTGACAATGAGTTCTTTGACTTTGAAGCCAAGTATTCTACTACAAATGGTGCCAGAGAAGAGGTTGTAGAACTAGAGGAAGATCTTGATGAAAAGCTAAAGGAAGCTTCTAAAACTTGTTGGAGAATCTTTAATTGTAAGGGCTATGTCAGGGTTGACTATATCATTACGGAGAATAAGGATGTCTACCTGCTTGAATTAAATACTCTTCCAGGCATGACTGAGACTAGCTTGATACCTAAGAGTGCAAAGGCTAGAGGCATTGAATATGCAGGTCTACTTGATAAGTTGATTGAAAGTAGTTTATAGATAGATATGAGTGCCAATGAAAAAAGGAGTGTATGTAATTTTTTCTGTAAATTAGCCTTCTATGGCTAATTTACAGAAAAATTACATACACTCGATTTTATTGATTTAAACTGTCACCAACATTATTTGACAGAGAGCCTTTTTAATTTACAGAGTTTTTTGCATAGTCTATAAATATCATTTATTTTTACTCCTGTCCACTCTTAATTTTACCATCAGATACAGTAATTATTCTATCAGCTTCATCAGCAATTTCAAGGTTATGAGTAATCATTATAAGTGTTGTATTATACTTTTTTATAATTCTTTTTAGAAGAGCCATTACTTCATAAGTCGTTTTACTGTCTAAGTTACCAGTAGGTTCATCAGCAAAGATAATAGATGGTTTATTTGATAATGCTCTAGCTATTGCCACACGTTGTTGTTGTCCTCCTGACAATTCATTTGGAAATTTATTAACTTGATCTTCAAGACCAATTTCTTTTATCAAATTAGCTATATAATCTTTATTTTCTTTTTTTCCATCCAAATGAATTGGAAGAATAATATTGTCATATACATTAAGTGTTGGTATAAGATTAAAATTTTGAAATATAAACCCTAATTCTTTTCTTCTAATCTCTGATAACCTTTTATCATTAACTGAGTATATATCCTCTCCATTTATAAAAACATTACCTGATGTTGGTTTATCAAGACCTGCTGCACAATGAAGAAAGGTACTCTTACCAGAACCACTTTTCCCAACTATTGCAACAAATTCATTACAATCAACTTCAAAATTAATGCCATCGACTGCTTTTACAACATTCTTTTCATTACCATAATACTTTTTTAAATTTTTAGTTATAAGTTTTTTCATCTTTATTACTCCAGAATTTTTATATTTAGAAAGATTGTAAACACGATTATTTATTATCTTTCCTTAAATAGCTTAATGGTATTGCCGAAGATATTACCCCAATCGTTATATTTAATACCAATACTAATAAAATTATTTTTATATTGTTATAAAATACTGGTTCATATAAAATATTCAAAAAATATCTGTATAATGCTATTTCTAAACCTGTAGAAATTAATAATGATAGGATAGCAGCAATAATACCAAGTATTAAGCCTTCTAGTAGGATTATGTATCTAATTTGTTTTTTGTTTGCCCCTATTTTCATCAAAACATTATATTCATCTTTTCTATTTAAAACTTTATAAATCATACTATTGCTTATATTTAGAAACATAATCAATAATAAAAGTAGATTAATAGTAACCAATATTTTTTGCTGTGAGTCACTAAATTGTTTTGAGGTAAATATTTCTTCTTCAAAATTTGATAAATTAACATTAGGCTTGTTTTCAATTATACTTGATATCTTATCAGAAATTTTTTCCACACTGAAGCCATCTTTTGGATTTATCTTTACAATCTTGTACTTGTCCAAGCCGGTATGTTTGTCCAGGTAGGTGTTACTAACCAGCAAGCACGGAACGAAATCAGGTACATAATCTTGGGTATATACACCTAATATATCAACCTGTCCGAGGATTTGAATGTCTAAATTTTTAAAAGACTCTTTATCATCAGAGGAACCCAGATCCTCATAGTATTTGACATTGTGCTTAAAACTAATGATATCCTTGTTTTTGTAGTTAAAGACCCTGTCTCCCTTACTGTTTGGAGCATTAAACAATACTGCCCCTTGTCCCTTTTTAAACTTTTCCAGATCTGAATCTGAAATTTTTAATGACTTTCTTATTTTTTTCAAGTAAGTGTCATTTATACCAATCAGGTTTGATTTTACTTCATATTGACCATTATCTTCCCTAAATACCCACTTTAGTACCTTCTTAGTATATTCACCACCAAGGGTATTAAGGTCTTTAAAAAAGGAAAAATCTCTTATTTTGTCCTTGTCTTTTATAATTATCCTTCCTTGAAGAACCTTGAAGCCATCAGCATCTTTTATTGCACTCTTATTATTTATCCTTATATTTTTAATTTGACCTAGTTCATTTTCATCTAAGCCAGATATTTCATTAGCTACATAAAAGGCATTTATAGATAGTATATAGTCCTTGTTTTCATACTTTATAGCCTGGTTTATGGCAATATTTTTCATATTAGAGTAAAATACACCAGCAATTAAGAGTGAAGATATTATCCCCAATGATAATGTCATAAACAGGGTTTTATACTTATTTTTTAGTAAATTATTTAAAGGAATTTTAGTTATAACGTTCTTAATTGGAAACTTTATCATATTGAAAGAACCCTTTTCAGTATCTTCATGTTCAAAGTTTAATAAATTAATAATATTACTTTTCATAATTCTTTTATAATTTTCTAAAGATAAGGCTATCCATGATAAAAGTACGGGTATTATTACTAGAAAAATGTGGTAGTCGACTATTATCTGGAAGGACTCTAATTCGTATAAATTCTTAATAGTGTTTTTTAATAGGAATGACAGTAAAGTGCCAAAAAGCATACCTGTAAAGGCTGGAAGTAGAGAATAGTATAATATATCTCCAATAATAATATTAAATAGAGTTTTATTTTCAACTCCTATAGCCCTTAACACTCCAAACTCCTTCATTCTCTCTCTAATGGATATATAGTAGATTCCCTTTATAGAGAAGTACATAATCAAAAAGAAAATAACATTCATAAGGAGCATATTAGTTGAAAATATGTTATTATACTCATTTTCCTTTTCTAATAGAGGTTTATTTACACTCATTTTTAAGTTTTTATTTTTACAGTATTGACTTAGCTTTTCTATAGAATCATTTTTATTAGACTTGTTACCAAAACATATAAAAATGTCTTTATAAGCTTTATTTTTAGGAATTTTTTTATAAATTTCTATCTTAGACTGATCCTTATTTGAAGGATAGTCTTTTAATATACCAACTATCTTAAATTTTTGTGGGCCTCTTTTGTGTAAGTCAAGATATAAATAGTCTCCCTTTATATACTTTTTCATATTATCTTTGGCCCATTTTTCTAAGATAACCTCATTTTCCTTGTTTGGAAATCTACCTATTAAAAGTTCATTCTTTTGTATCTTTAACAACTCTTCATTTATATCTATAAGAGTAAAGTATTTATCTGCTTTATTTTTGTTTCCATCATAGTAGCTTGCTTGACCAAGATAAATTATATCAAATTGTTTATTTATGCTTGTTATATCATTAGTAGTAATATTATCTATATATGCATGAGATAGAGTATGTTCTCTTTGAGCATTGAGTAAATCATTATAGGATAGACTCCTGTTTATTATAAATACTAGCGTGAATAAAACTAGAACTGTTGATATACATATTGAAAAAAATATATTTCTCTTTGTCTTTAATAATCTCATTTATATTAATCCCCCCAACTTATATATTTTAGTCGTTGATTGTATAATAAGCGAGAATGTTATGGTCAAAATTATTAAAAATAAAACCCTATTCAATAACCGGCAGCGACTTCTTATCAACCTTACCAATAGGAGTCACTGGTAAATGATCCAAACACACAATATGCTTAGGAAGCATATGTGGTGGCAAGTTGTTCTTCAAGAATTCCTCAACCTTTTCTGGAGAATAATATCCATCAAATGGTTCATAATAGGCATCTAAGTAATTATCCCCATCTAGGTCTTCCCTTTTGACTACTACCGAGTTTTTTATCTCCGCTATCATATTTATCATGTTTTCTATTTCAAATAGCTCTATTCTTATGCCGTTTATCTTCACCTGTGAGTCCATCCTTCCCAAGATGGATATCGTACCCTTGTCGTCTATCCACTTGGCCAAGTCGCCAGTTCTGTACATCTTTTGCGTGTATTTATTATGCTTGAAGGGATTGTCTACAAAAGATTTTATATTCTGTTCTTCTTTGTTGAGATATCCATTGGCTATCTGTATGCCTGACAGGCATAGCTCTCCTGGTACCCCTATGGCACATACATTGTTATTGTTGTCTAATATATAGGCTTCTGTATTGTATATAGGTCTACCAACTGGCACGTTTTCATAAAACTTATCTACTTCAAAGCTTGAGCAAAGTACCGTAAACTCTGCTGGTCCGTATTCATTTATAATTCTGTATGACCTATTTACATAGCCCTTGAACTTGTCTCCACCCACTTGTAGAACTCTTAAACCAGGACATGGGCAGTTGGTCATAAATAGTTTACCTAAAATAGCAGGTAGGGCTAATATGGTAATCCCTCTTCTCTGGCAATAAACTTCTACTGTTCTTTCATTTTTTCTATAGGTCTCCGGTATTACATCTACACTGGCTCCAACCAGTAAGTAGGGGAATATCTGTTTCATTATGGCATCAAAACTAAAGCTCAAATATATACCACACCTATCATTTTCATCTGCATCTATATAGTCATTTGAATAATAGCACATATTCAATAGGCTCTCATGCCTTACGCTAATGCATTTTGGTCTACCCGTTGTTCCTGATGTAGATATCCTGTAGGCTTCATCTCTTGGATCGTTTTTTTCAGTGATAGGATAGTCGTGTTCTAAGAGGTCGGGATTGTTTATATCCAAGACCCTATATCCAGGATGCCTTTCCCTTATTCTCAACATCTGCCCATCACAAGTTAATATCAGTTTTGTTTGACCGTCTTCTAGTAGGTAACCCAATCTCTCATCAGGATTTGTCCTATCTATTGGAAAGAATATGGCTCCTGCCTTCAATACTGATATAGCAGATATTATTACATTTTTATCTCTTTCCTGTAAAACTGCTACAGTATCTCCCTTTCTTATGCCAATATGATTCAAATAACCTGCAATTTTATCTGTTATCTCGTCTAGTTCCTTATAGCTGAGTACCTCTTTATAATCGCATACAGCTATGTTGTCAGGACTTTTTTCCACCTGTCTTTTTAGTAGGTCTACATACCCTATATTAGGATCAAAATTAAAGATATTTTCATCGAAGCTCCTGATAAATATCTTTTTATGCTCGTCCTTCATACTCTGTATATCCTTGACTCTTATATCCTTGTCAGCGACTATCTGGGTCAATATATACTTAAACAGATATATAATACTCCTTGCTGTTGACTTGTCATAGAAACAAGGCTTATAGGCTAATTTTATCCTTATTTCGTGGGATACGCTAACCTTCATATATATGTCTACCTTTTTCATATTTTCTTGAGATATTTTCTTGTCATTTTTCACTTCATATATGAATATGGTATTTATTAACTTATCATTTAGCGCACTTTTAAAGCCACTAGGAGCCATCATATAATAATCATATTCCTTAGATTCAGTTAACTGTTCCATAACATGTCTACATACATCTATAAATCTTATATTAGTGTCATCTATCTTAAGGCGCATGGGTAGCCACTTATTCGTTTTTCCAAACACTACGTCATTTTCATGAGTAAACCTCTGAAGTACTATGGCAAACACCGTATCCAAAACAGATTCAAGGGATAGGCTATTATCCTCGCAATATTTCAATAAATTTTCATATGGCGTCCTCTTAATAGTTTTTTGTATTAGGTTAAACTTACCTGTATCTTCATTAAAGAAATCATTTGGAAATCTAGCTAGGGTTATATAGTCGCCCAATAAGTTATTCCAATATTTTTTTGCTCTTTTATAATGTTTTGTGTCTTCCATCTAAACACCTCCTTTACAGAATCTTCTTTCCTAGATAGTATTTATAGTTTACTTATAGTTTGAGATACCTATATTTTTGAATATATATAATACTATCTACTAGTCCTAACTATAAATTTATATATGTGTTCTGCAGCCCTGTCTTGCTGTATTGAGTTGCTGATCCTAGCATTATTATCTCCTGCAATCATCTTGATATCGGCAAAATTTGTATTGTTTCCTCCAACAATTTCTGTAAAATCTGCATTGGTTGGTAGGTTATTTTTATATGCATGGAATTTTGTAAAATCTAAAATACCATCATTGGTTCCCCATATAGTCAGAACTGGCTCATTAATTAATTTCAAGTCGTCTCCGCTCGGATATGTACCCAAAAAAACAACTCCCATTATTTTCTTATTGCTGGCAGCCGCCTTTACAGCCACATCACCACTGGTATTGTGAGAAATCAGATACCACCTATTTTTATCCGGATTTGAGTTGATTATCTTATCCGCCCTGTCAAATGCAAAAAAAGGATAATTCATAAATACCTTAGCAACCACTACCTTATAGCCTTTAGATGCTATTTTACGAGCCATACCAGCATAGCCCACTGGTTCTACACCACTGCTTGGATATATGATTACGGCTTCTTTTTTATTGTGTCTGTAGGGTGTGAAGACCAAATTATTATCCTTATCATATATAATATTTATTTCTGAATCTGATCTTATCAGTTCTTGTGTATAGCTATTAACCTTGTATTTTTTATTTATATGTATTATAAAAGTAGCAATAACCAAGATAAAAGCAAGTATAGATATTTTAATCAATAGTTTGTAAATTCTTCTTTTTTTCCTATCTTTGATTTTTTTTCTTTCTAGTTCTAACTGGTCTCCAATCGATAAGGATTTTTCTAGTTCCATAGTTATGCCCAGAGTATCAAATTCTCTATTAGTCTTTTTTCTTTTAACCCTTACTTTTGAATCCTTTATTTCCTTCAAATACACCTACTCCCCTCTACTAGATTATCCCTTTTTACTTTTATATTTCATGCTCATTTATTCTTGTATAAAATATTCCTTGGCCTCAATCATATATTGATATTAAAAAGCCCTATATCTTTATATTTTATACCATTATTCTTTACTTTGTCTATATTATTTATAGCATAAAGGGGAGGCATAACCTCCCCTATAAAATGATGTATAAAAACATAAAGAACTAGCTATATTGATTAGAATTCTGCATTCTTTGGAGTTCTTGGGAATGGTATAACGTCCCTGATGTTTGACATACCAGTTAGGTACATTATGATTCTCTCAAATCCTAGACCGAATCCTGAATGCGTAGCTGTACCAAACTTTCTAAGTTCTAGATACCACCAATATTCTTCTTCCTTTAGACCTAGTTCATGAATTCTATTCATCAGTACATCATATCTTTCTTCTCTCTGTGATCCACCGATAATCTCTCCTACACCTGGTACTAGAAGGTCCATGGCCCTTACAGTCTTGCCATCTTCATTCATTCTCATGTAGAAGGCCTTGATATCCTTTGGATAGTCAGTTACAAATACTGGAGCATTAAATACCTGCTCTGTTATGTATCTTTCATGCTCTGTCTGTAGGTCACATCCCCATTCTACTGGATATTCAAACTTATGACCTGACTTGATTAGGATGTCAACTGCTTCTGTGTATGTTATTCTCTTGAAGTTAGAATTCAATATATTGTCCAATCTCTCTAATAGACCCTTATCTATAAAACTGTTGAAGAAGGCCATTTCTTCTGGGCACTGCTCAAGGACATAGTTGATTACATACTTGATCATGTCCTCTGCTAGGTCCATATTGTCCTCTAGATCTGCAAATACTATCTCAGGTTCAACCATCCAGAATTCAGATGCGTGACGACCTGTGTATGAGTTTTCAGCCCTAAATGTAGGTCCAAACGTGTATATATTCCTAAAGGCAAGAGCCATTATTTCACCGTTTAACTGGCCTGAAACTGTTAGGTTGGCTTCCTTACCAAAGAAGTCCTTGCTATAGTCAACCTTACCATCTTCGGTTAGTGGTGGGTTTTGCATATCAAGTGTAGTTACCCTAAACATTTCGCCTGCACCCTCTGTGTCAGAACCTGTTATTAGTGGCGTATGGGCGTATACAAAGTTTCTTTCATTGAAGAACTTGTGTAGGGCAAAGGCTACTACTGATCTCACCCTAAATACAGCTGAAAATGTATTTGACCTAGGTCTTAGGTGGGCAATAGTCCTCAGATATTCAAATGTATGCTTCTTCTTCTGTAGTGGATAGCTTGAATCTGAATCGCCCTCGACTACTATATTAGTGGCATGAATTTCTATTGGGTTCTTGGCATTATCAACTGCAACCAATTTACCTTCTACTATGATTGACGAAGATATGGCCAACTTTGATACCTTGGCAAAATTATCCAAGGCCTTTTCATCAATTACCACCTGTAGGTTCTTAAAGAATGATCCGTCATTTACCTCCATAAAACCAAAACTCTTTGATATTCTTGATGTCCTAACCCAACCTGCTATCTTGACTGTCTTGTCTATGTACTCTTCACTGTTTCTATAAAGAGTCTTTACTTCTAAAAATTCCTTCTGCATAATTCCTCCTAGTTAAATAAATATATTATATTTTACACATGGACTACTTTTTCCAATCGAGTAGGGAGGACTTTCTCCTCCCTCTCACACCACGGAGCGTGCCGTTCG
>OHAD01000516.1_pt1 | contig 45661 bp, 77 predicted proteins | sample 1577011 | NCBI WGS metagenome assembly OHAD01 (sample SAMEA3541510, study PRJEB24748) | human gut metagenome | biome: human gut; feature: human-associated habitat; material: faeces | place: China | collected 2012 | reverse complement strand
CACCTCCGACCTTTAATCCCCGATAGATATTGCTATCTAAAGTGGCGTTACATCATAGGGTGGTTGGCAGCACCCTTTGTAGCAGAGTTTACTCTGTTACAACTGTATTAGGTACTTGGCTATCTACAAGATAGTCTATTCCCATACGATACAGATTCATAGCTCCAATGCGGTCATCATTAGATTTGTAACCACAGTTTTTGCAAGCAAACAGATGTATCTTTTTATTGCGGTTAGATTTTTCAACGTGTCCGCAACAAGGGCAGCACTGACTTGTATAGCGAGGGTCTACCTTAATAACAGAAGACTGATTCTGTTTTGCTTTGTAGATTAGTTTTTGCTCAAGGTCATAGAAAGACCATGATACAGAAACATAACGGTCTTTTGTTTTAACTCGTTCTGTAGAATTACGAATATCTGACAAATCTTCCAATACAAAGAGAGTGTGCTTTGGGTTATTTTCAACGAGTGCCTTTGATACCTGATGGTTAATATCCTGCATCCAACGGTTTTCTCGCCCACCAATAGCTTTCATTCTTCGTCTTGAAGATGAGGTCTGTCGCATTTGGAGTTCTTTACGAAGTTTGGAATAATTAGCACGTTTTTGCTTTATAGTTTTACCACTAACAAATCCAGACTTGTTTTTGCTGTCATAAGTGGCAACAACAAAGTTAATACCTCTGTCTATGCCCACAACATTACAGATGTCAGAAATATTACTTTCTTCGACATTGTAGGTTACTGGTATGTGAAGATAATACTTGCCATGCTTATTTACAAGTTTAGCTGTACCAAACTTATAAATCGTATGGTCGAAATACTTAGACATTCCATCTGTAAAATAAGATAACTTCACACGACCGTTTAGCGTATTGATTGAAAAGCAGTTTTGTGTTAAGGAATAATCTCTGTTCCAAACCAAATCATACTGAGGCTTTTTGAACGAGGGTTTAATCCATTCATTTTGATTTTCAAGAATGGTCTTACATCTGGCGATAACAGTCTTTAAAACAGACTGAGCCATTTGCGATTTAAGGTTAAACTTTTCTCGTAAAGTAGAATACAAAATCTTATTAAGTGAAAACTGCTTTAAGTCATGAGTACGGAATACATAGTCTGAAACATAATTACAGGCATTACGATAAACAGACATAGTTTCATCAAGCAAAACCTTATCTGTTTCATCTACGACTATTTGAATTTTAGCTGTAATAGTCATCTGTTCCATAGATGTACTCCTTTCATAGATGTTTCACTAAATATATTATATAATAATAATTAGTGAAAGTCAATGTTTTGATGTGAATTATGGATAATAGATACAATCGTCATAACAGACGGATATTTTGCTTGTAGCATCGGAGAAGTATCGTCAGCTACCATACAAAAATATATTGAGAGTCAGGGGTAATGACTAAAGATTTACAAGGCTCCTCTCACCACCTGAAGGTAGTGGGTTTCCGCCTATGACAAACGAAAGGATTTTATTTATGAATTTCTATATCAATGATGAATTATGGCATATACAATATGAAAATCCATCCAGTGAACTACTGAGACGGTCAGACGGTGTTTACACGCTCGGAGTTACTGACAGAATGACCAATACAATCTATCTGTCTAATCGTCTCTCGGATACCATGTTTGACCGCGTTCTTTCCCATGAGCTGACTCACGCTGTTTGTATGACCTACGGAATTTCTCTTCCTATAGAAACAGAGGAACGCCTTTGCAATTTCATTTCTGACCATGCGAGAGAAATTATTTCATTGGCTGATTTGATTGAAAATATTTTGCTTGCTCGTGTTGCTTATTAATTCCATTTGTGTTATAATAATATCAGTGACGAGAAATATGTGAAGAACGAATGGGATTCAGATCAACAAGGGTCAGGAATCGTCAGCCTGAGTATACTGAGAAAACGGATAGTACAAAATACTGTCTTTACTCTCAGCGTACTCAGGCTTTTTTATTTCTCTCATATACTCCAGTGATGGTGCTGGATACGAAAAACGGAATACCGACCAGTGATGCGTCTGGTTACGAATTGAACGGTGCAGAGTCTATTGATTTAGGCTCTGCTATTTCTGACAAAAAAATAAGAGTTGCCACCTACCAAAGAAACAACTCTTAAAACAACCAATCTAAAAGGATGCTTACTAAATTATAATAGCACATCCTTTTGGAAAAACCAATATTTTTTTTGAAAAGGAGAAGAAAAATGAATGAATTAAGCGTATTTAAAAATGAGGAATTTGGAGAAATCAGAACTGTAATTATTGAAAATGAACCAATGTTCTGTTTATCAGATGTATGTAAAGCATTGGGTCTTACTCAGCCATCAAAGGTAAAAGAAAGACTAAATGAAAAGGGTGTGAGTAGTATTCCTACCCTTACAGCTGGTGGAGAACAGAAACTTCTCTATATTAATGAGTCCAATCTCTATAAGACGATTTTCCAAAGCAGAAAAGAATCAGCCGAGAGATTTACAAGCTGGGTAACGGATGAAGTCCTCCCATGTATCCGAAAGAACGGAATCTACGCAACAGATAACGTTATTGATAATATTTTGAATAACCCGGACTTCGGTATTGAGCTTCTGACCAAACTAAAAGAAGAAAGAGCAGCAAGAATTGAAGCCGAAAAGACAAACGCTATCCTTATGCATGTCAACAAAACATATACCATGACAGAAATTGCGAAAGAGATCGGTCTTAAAAGTGCAAATGAACTGAATAAGATTCTGGCTGAAAAGAAGATTCAGTATAAGTCAAATGGAACATGGGTTATGTACTCTGACTATAGCGATCTTGGATACGAGTCTATAAAGCAAGAAACCCTTGATAGCGGTCGTGTTATTTATCACAGAAGAATCACCCAGCTTGGAAGAAAGTTCATTTTAGATTTGTTTGATATGGCTGCATAATCCACACTATAAGAATAATATTTTGGTAACGGAAATTGCACGGTTGATCCGTGCTTTTTTCATGCAATCTATTGAGTTTTTCAAAAGAATGTAATACAATTACAGTATATCGAAAGAAAGGAAAAAAGGATTATGGGAAAATCAAAAAACACAGGAACAAAAATTTGCAAGCATTGTCAATCAGAAATACCAAAGAAAGCAAAGGTTTGTCCGAATTGTAGAAAGAAACAGGGTGGCAAGCTGAAATGGATTATCATTGCAATTGTAGTGATTGGAATTATCGGAGCTGCTATGGGCGGTGGTGGATCAGACGATTCCACAGCAAAGAGTGATTCAAACAGTAAAGCTGACACAGATGCTAAACAGGAAGAAACAATTGAGTATACACAGGTTTCTATCAGTGACATGGTGGATGCTCTTGACAAGAATGCAGCAGCAGCTTCTGATGAGTACAAAGACAAGTATCTTGAAATTACAGGAAAACTTTCAAATATAGATAGCGACTCATCATACATTAGTATTCTTCCTGAAGATGATGACTTTGCACTTACTGGAGTTCAGTGCTACACAAATGGAGATGAAGATATCATTAACGCTGTGAAGACTCTTTCAACTGGTGATACTATTACAGTAAGAGGAAAGTGTACAGATGTAGGAGAGGTTATGGGATACAGCCTTGACCTTAATGAAATCGTACAGTAACAATTGAATATGGATTATTTTGGAGAGGGATTTTTATTCCTCTCTATTTTTTTGAATTTAGGTATTGACTTTGGGCGCCCAATCTGATACATTATAATCACAGAAGGGAGTGAAAAACATGTCGCCTAAGTTAGGTCAAAAGCTCACTGATAATCCTAAGACTGTAAAGCTGAATTTAAGACTAACAAAGCAAGAAGCAGAAGATATTCAGTATTGTGCGGACAAACTCAATACAACAAGAGTTGACGTGATTAACAGAGGAGTAAAGAAAATCAAAGAGGAAATTGATAAAAAATAAAGGTTCAACCACACCGACCAAAGCAGATTGAACCTTTAAAAAATATGATTACTAGAAAGAATTTCCTTATAAAAGGAGTCTCTTTCTGCAAATATTATAATGCAGACGGGGACTTCTTTCAAGAACAATTTTTTAATTGAAAGGAGTTTTTATTATGCAGGAAATTAACTTAGAAGTAAATATTATGAAGCCAGAGGACAACAGAGCGATTCTCCATTACATTGCGGACAATCTTGTCTGCTATACCAGTCTTGCCGAACTTGCAGGATTTTGTAAAATGTACGCAGCAAAGTATGATTTTATAATGATGTCTAAGGGGGACAAATAAATGAAAGACGTTGATAGATGCGAAGAAAATAGATGGTACAGAAGAAGAATTGAACAGATGGTGAATAAAATGGATAACGCAAAATTCTTGAGAGCCATTTATATTTTTACAAAAGGATTAATGGAATAGGAAAAGCAAAGGCAACAGCGCAATTTGATATGGAGGATAAGAAGATGGCAAAAGAGACAATTAAAGTAGAAACTATTTCATCTATGGAAGTAGCAAAGATGATTGAGAAAGACCATAAGAACTTGATGAGAGATATTGCAAAGTACACTAAATATCTTGAAGAATCCAACAACGATTTAGGACAGCTCAATTTTGAGCCGTCCTCATTGGAGGGAAAATCTAATGAGCTGAAAATTCAGACGGTTGAAAATGGCATTATTAATTTGAATGAATTCTGGGTAGAAAGCTCTTATATTAATCAACAGAACAGAAAGATGCCTTGCTTTAGCATCACAAAGAAAGGCTGTGAATTCATTGCCCATAAGTGTACCGGGCAGAAAGGTGTAGTCTTCACAGCAAGATATATCAATAGATTCCATGAGCTTGAAGAAAAGGCAAACAAGAACAAATTAATCCATGTGTCAGACAAGCCGGCACCACGAGCGATTACATTTTACAAGAGAAATCTGTCCAGAATTGAATTGTTTGCTAAGATTGGTGAATTTACAAAGAGAGAAGCTATTGATGACCTGATTTCTTATGTATCGACTCGCTTTGATATGGAAGAAGCTACTATCCAATATATTGTTGATGTTGGTGAAAAGCCAAGATACAGACTGGATATATTTGATTACTTCCCAGAAATCGGGGAATTTGGCGAGGAATACCTCAAGTTTATGATTGATTTTAATCTTTCTTCATATGCGGAAAGGAGAAAAAAGAAAAATGGTAGTAAAGAAGCTTAAAGTAAAAGTCAGCGATATGAGAAGCACGCTGAATAATATCGAAGAGAAAATTCGCCCGATCAGCGACAGTGTGGTTACAGATTACTTTGCGGAAGACCTGCTGCCATTGGTTGCGATTGCCGACAAAGTGGAGATGGGGAAGACAAAAGCACTGATTTACGCTTTCAAGCTCGGTTTTAGAGCCGGGAAGATGGAGTTAAAAGAAGAATTGCTGAACAATTTCTGCAAATAATCAAAGAGGAGGGGAGATCATTTCTCCCCTTGCTTTTTCCTTATAAACCGCTTGATTTCAAGAATCATCTGCTCTCTGCCCTCATATCTGTGGATATCATCAACATTTCTGGAAGTGATCGCGGAGCCGATATCGCGAGTATTTTCCTTGAGACGTTTGTCCAGGTACTCTAAAATGTCCTCGTACATGCCAATACTCCTTTTCTTTTTATCATAACATTTTTTCATAACGGAGTAAAGTTCGCGGTTTTAGAGAAGAAATTTGAAATTTTTTAGAAAAAATCTAAATACCATTATATAAATACAATTAGATGCAAACTACATATGCAAGATATATATAAAAGATATATAGTGATGATATATAGCAAAGATATATATGATAGATATATAGTATTTATATATAGTGTTTATATATAGCTTGATACATAGCTTTTATATATGTTATTATATACGCAAGATATATATCATTTATATATATAAAAGATATCGTTTAAAAAGGAGTGATTCCATTGAAAAAATACCAGAAAGACGCACAAAACCGTTACAACTCAAAGTTTGATATTGTGCAAGCTAGATTACCGAAAGGAACGAAAGAGCGAATACAGAGCCTAGACTACACTATAAACGCTTTTATCGTTGAAGCCGTAGAAACTATGCTTAAATCACTTGAAACGCCAACAGCCCCGATTTTAGAGCCTACAGAGAGCGTTTCGCAGATCGAAAAAGAGACGAAAGAGGTCGACCAGATGGCAGCAGTTGAATTGATGCCATGGGAAGAGGGATTTGTTGATCCTCTGTCTGAGCCAGAAGAGGAAAAGAAGAAAGAGAAATCGGCTAAATTCTTAGCTCGCAAATACGGTGAACAAATCACTGACATTGTTATACAGAAAGACTTGATAAATACTTACAGCGTGGATGTTTTTGCAAAAGCGAAAGAATACGTTGAACACCCGGAACTACTGGAAGAACCGGACCAGGAAAACAAACCACAAGAAAAGGGAATTCAATCTCTTGAGGAATTAAACGAAGAACTTGCAAAGAAGAGAGCAGAAGACGCTGCTAAGATTTCCTCAGAAGAAGAACGCCGTCAAAATTACTGGAAGAATATACAAGAGTCAAACAAAGCAGACATCGTGAACCATTTCAAAAGAATGCGAAACGGTTCAGAAATGACCGAAGAAGAGAAGAAGAAAGAAGCAGAACGGGAAGAGTGGAAGAAAAAGAACAACAATGAATTCGGCGTTTGATTCTGTGACTTCGCAGAATGCGCCTAGAATCGATTTTGATTAGCTTGAGCTATACTTCTTTGATTAACAGTAAAAACAGTCTTAAAAAGCAAAATAGAGCGTTGCGCAAAAATAAGCAAACAAAAAGAGCCGGGAATTTCTCCCGGTTCTCTTTACATTCCAAACAATCTTTCAAAGAATCCTTTCTTTTTCGGTGGGCGCTGCTGCACCCAGTGATTAATCAAACGCCATGTTTCACTCTTGTCGTACATCGGAACAACTATTTTTTTGACTCCGCTATCAGGATTCATATAATATGCCTGTCCATATCGTGGCAAATCCTCGCAACCGTTAAAGCCTAGTATGTTTCTGCTGTCTTGCGCTGACCTCGTACGCAGTCCAACACGGGCATCAAAGTTGACTTTGATTTCTGTCGGTATGACCTTGGCAAGTGGACACTGAGTCGCACAGATCAGATGAACACCGGCGGCACGTCCTACCTGTGCGATACGTTGGATCAGTGGCATCACCTGTTTTTTGTTCGTGGTCATTAAGTCTGCTAATTCGTCAATAATAACATATAACTGCGTTCCCTGGTATTTTTTCTCGTGTGCTCTCTGCATCTGTGTATATCTCATTTCAATGGTATTCATAGCCATCTGCAAACCTCTGACCATCTCAGCCGGTTCGCATGCATAGAACGCCGTGTGAGGAAGATATCTATAGTCTACGAGTTCCACCCTCTTCGGGTCGATAAGAATGAATTGTACTTGCGACGGTGCTTCAAATAGTGCAGTCGTGATAATTCCATTAATTACTACCGATTTTCCTGATCCGGTAGCTCCAGCCACTAACAAATGTGGCTGCTCCATCATGTTCCCATAGATGACAAAACTCTTTCCCTCTGGTGTGATCCAATTTCTCTGTGCTTTTCTCATGGTTTCAAGTCCTTTCTAGTTCAATGCATTATTGATTGATTTCGCTAAATGTGGAAATGCTTCTGTGATTTCTTGAATGCTATCGGCGTAATAATCGCCGACTATTTCCCCGAAAATATAAATATTTCCAGTGTAAAAGCATCCAAGATCATTAAAATAAATATCTAATCTTGTGGCCTGCTCCTTCTCGTCTCCATACCACATATCAATTTTTATCATGTTCTAGCCCTCCTGATCTGCTCAAGACTTCCGGGAATTGCTCCCCGGTGTGGTTGTCTATTTGCGTGCGCCTTTCTCAAGTTCTCTGTAAAGAAGGTTGCAAGCCAATTTCTCCGCCTTGTCCTCTGCGTATCTTGCCTTTTCTTCCTCTGTCTCTTCGAGGATGTTTCCAAGAAAGTCTATCGCTGATCTAAGAAAAATATCATCAGCAACCGGGAACGCTGTTGGAAGTCCCTGCATCCAGTCCATAAACATTTCTTCTCTGCTTGCTCTGCCTGCGATGTAATAACAGTTATTTTCAAGCTTTTCAATTCTGAATGCCTCCAAGATGTCTGCACAAATCTCGTTAAAATCTGTCTTTGCTTCTCTGCCTTCGAATGTGTAATATTCGTTTGCATCCTCGTAGCTGTCCATGATCTCTTTTCTGATGTTCTCCATTGCTTTTTTGCTGTTTGTTCTTAACATTGCTTTTTTCCTTTGCTCCTGTTATAATAGAGCTACCTTTCTTTTGATTGGTGCCGTTGGTTTGTTTGGTAGACTGTCAACGGCTTTTTTGTTTTGTTGTTTTCTATGGTTATAATATACACTAATTTTGGTATAATGTCAATACTAAAATACACAAATTTTAGACTATTTTTAAATTGACTTTTTTCGTGTCTGATGTTACATTATATATATGAAAGAAAAGGAGGAGCACAAACATGATTAACTATAAGATAGACGTATTCAAAGCTCTGAAAGACAAGGGATATAACCAAACAAAGATACAGAGAGAAAACCTTTTGCCACGTCAGACAATGCAGAATATCAGAGCTGGAAAAAGTATTACATTAGAAACGCTAAACAAAATATGCATCATGCTAAAAATGCAGCCTGGAGATATTATAGAAGTGATCCCGACAGACGAAGAAAAAATAAAATATTATTAACAAAACGGTTGACAGTATACTAATATTAGAATATAATAATACTTGTAAGGAACAGAAAACAAATATCAACAAAGCTGATAGGAGGAAAGAAAAATGATCAATGTAAATGCGTGGACACCGTACAGTGAACGAATTGGGGACGAATATTATTTCGTTACGGAAGACGGCAACAAAAATTATAGAGTTGAAATCACAAAGCGGAATAGCATAGCTTCCAGGTTCTGCACTTATGGAAGCCTTGAAGATGTTGAAAAGATGCTGGAAGAAGCAAGAGAAAAAGCAGGAGTAAAAGTTCCAGATGTTCGAGAAAGTTGGAAGTTAGAGAATGATATATACGGAATCTAAAAGAGAAAAAGCGTAGCCCAAAAAGCTACGCTGTTCTCCCGTTTGCATACGTTCCCATATGTTTTTCAACTCAACGTTCAACCGTAGACTTGAACGGCTCTCACTGAAATCGTGGAACAGTGAGAACAAGTAGTGCACTACCAATACAGATATATTAACTCAAAAGTACTTAAAAATCAATAGATTAAAAGAAAATAAAACAGATTAGGCAGTCCTTTTTTGGGCTGTCTTTTTTGCGCTTCCAGTGGCTATTTTAAAAAATAGTTGTTAGTTCAAACTAACAGGGCAAGTAGGGTTACAAAAGTGTTAACAAATTGTTACGACAAATATTTAACAAATGCCAATAAAGCCAGTAAATACAAGGGCAAACAGTGATTTATTAAATGTTACGCTGTGCAAATTATTATGCCATTTGTATACAGAATGGATACAGAATGGATACAAGAGAAAAAAGATAGAAAACGAGAAAGAAAAAAAGAAAGAAGCAAAGAAATAAAAGAAAGAGTTAAAAGACAGAAATAAAGAGAGATATATAGCCGACTTTCGCCGTCGAAAACAAACGCCCAGAAACGAACGCCGACCAAAACCGATCGAAAACACGGAGACACACGCCTTGATAAAAATTTAAAATTAATTTACTCGACACTATTGCAAACAGATCTTAGCTGTGTTATAATGGCATCAGCGACAAGAAATCCGTGAAAGCCGAATGGGAGCTGGATCGAAAAGAGCTAGGAATCGTCAGCCTAGGCATATCGAGAAAATAACAGACAATGAGCTGTTCAATATCTCGGTGTGTCTAGGTTTTTTTGTTTATAGATTATTTGACAATGCGGAGGTGAAGACAATGACTAAGAAAAGAGCAACACAGAAAACAGAGAGAGTAGATGCTGAGACAGTGAACAGTGTTGAAAGTGTTGAAGTTGATCAAGTCAACCTCAGAGCCTTAGTCGATGACGTGATCACTGATTACTGCATGAGAGATGATCTTGACGAATCAGACATTCCACCGCAGATCTGGAACGACATTATCGAGGAGATCAGAATAACACTGTTCGAGAAGAACGGGAATCTGCTCTGGATCAATGGTAGTATTGGTGGGACATATGACGATGAGAAAGTCATGGATGCCTATGAAATCTACAAGAGAATCTGCAACAGACACTGCCAAGTGGTAAATATCAAAGGGTTCTCTGATATGTCCGGGATAGATAAACAAACGCTGTATAACTGGGATAGAGACAGTAAGTATAACAGTAAATATAATCCTGATAATAGTGGTGGTAATAGTAATAGACTAAGTAAAAAATATTTCGATTTGCGCAAGAAAATCATGGACGATAATGAGCAATCTCTTGAGTCGATGCTACAAGATAAACGCATCAACCCAATGAAGGTGCTGCCATCACTGAACAGGCACCATATGTGGAACCTTCCAGGCGTTAGCCGCGAGAAAGTGGAGGCAAGACCACTGACCGCGGACCAATTGCCACAACTCGGACAGGATTTGCCGCCACAGATCGAGGAAAACGATTGATATTTTTTAAGATTTGAGAACGGAAAAACTGGTGGTTAAAATAAATCATTGACTTTGGAGTGATTTTAAACAGGACTTCATGGAAAATAGTGATCTTTATCGAACAAATATAGATTTATCCAATAGATACATATGTTCGGAACAAATGTTCGACACGCTGACCGATGGGGGAGGGGGTTAAAACAGTTTTGAAAAATCGGCTTACTAAGTACCCCAAAAATTCTCAAAAATAAAAAGCCATCATGGAGAAAACTTCACGGTTTGCCAATGAGGAGAAAGAGATGGATGAAACAGTAAACGTTCTTGGAACGGAATATAAAATTGAAATTCATAAGCGGTCTGAAGATGAGTTTATGAAAAAAATGAATGCTGATGGATATTGCTCGGAAGATGGGAAATTTATCGTAATTGCAGACACTTATGACAGAGATTCGTTCCCAGACATGAATACTGAGGAATCTGGAAATTATAAGAAACGCTTGCTAAGACATGAGATTGTTCATGCGTTTTTAAGTGAATCTGGGTTGAGCGTTAATGCAGGTGTACCATCAATTGCATGGAGCAAAAATGAAGAGATGGTTGATTGGTTGGCTATTCAGTTTCCCAAAATGTATGCAGCTTTCAAAAGTGTGAATGCAATCTGATTCCAAGAGTATTGGGGAATGAGAAAGCAAAAAGGAGGTGCTGATTATGCACAGATACGAGATAGAGATGATTCAAGAGGGAATAATGCTGACGATCACAGCGGATTCGATGAAGATCAGAGAAGATAGCTTGATTGTCTTTGGACAGGATGGAGAGGCAAGAGCAATTATCAATGGAAAAGATATCAAGTACATTTTGAGAACTGAATAGGGAGGACAATATGCTGAAAATCGTTCAACGCCTGTTCTGTCGACACGATCATACAGTGCATGACCATTCAGACCTTGTTCGACAGGAAGACGGAAGTTTCAAGACAAAACATTATTGGCGGTGTAAGAGCTGCGGAAAGGTGATATCAGGAAAATGATTACAAAGAAAGATTTAAAAGGATTGAGTAAACGGGAACTGAAAGAGATGCTGTGTTTGGCAAGTCAGTGGTGCGAGGAGTGCGGACTTGTTCTTGAGTTCAGAGACTGTACGATGGAATTTGCCGGACAGGAAATCGATGCAGATGCATTCGGAGAAGATATCGAATCTCTTGAGGATGAATCACTCGCATTCTCGTTTGCCCCATATGAGGATTGCGACAGATCAGACCTCATTCGTGAAATCGAGATTGCAGAAGATAAGAACATACATCTTGAACTTGACAATAATGACTTGAAAACAGCAATCAATGTGTTAGTTGATCTGTACGCTGGAGAAAGAAGCTTCCGGGGCGATTCGTATGAATGATATCGGGTTCAAGGAACAGATTCTTCAGACATCATGTGAAGTTATCAAAAGTGAGCTGATGAAGCACGAAGAATTCTATGATGCGTTTGTATCATCTGTTAAATCGGCACTGCATGAGGTACCGGAGGTTGGTGAAAAGGAATCTGATGTCGCTGAGAGAATCACGAAACGTATTTCCGGGGAGGAATGACATGAGAATTGCCGGAAAAGAAATCAACGATGAATGTGTTCACTGCGGAGAGATTCTTGAATGCGAACTTTTCAAACAGGGACACGGAATCAGACAAGAAAGAATGAATGTGGTACAGATGATTAAATGCCAGATGAATCATAAGGAGAAGAGAAATGCTGAGTAGAATGATTTTGATTTTTGCGAATATTACGATAGCGTTTGCATGGTTTGCGATGGCATGTGAGAATTACGAAGAAAAGAAATGGGGCAGGATGATGATTTCGCTGTATCTCTGTTTTATAAGTGCCGCATCGATGTATTACATTTGGAAGTACTGAGAAAGGATTAAGAGAAGATGAAGAAATTAAGATGGATTTTGGCAATTGCATTTCTCATTGCCGGAGTTGCCGGAGGACTTTATGTCGGAGGATATTTGCTTTTGTTTAAATCAATTTTGACAGCTTGTATTGCTTTGGATGCAGGGCAAATTACAGCAGCGATTATTTGGGCAACAATCGTAAAAGCATTTCTATCAGTGATTGTTATGTCAGTAATCATTTTTGCAGGATTTCTGGGATTCGGAATTACAATGCCGAAATAATACACTGATTAAGACATTTACTAATACTTGGTTTCATATATTTGTCCATGTGACGATTCTCCACCTACTAGCGGAAAGCTGAACAAAGGGACGTCACAAGTCCCGGTAGGTTTAGCCGATTCTGAAATCGGTTCCGTCAGAATATCGTTGTTGATTGTAATCTGACGTAATTAAGACTGGTTTTGCTGATGACATGCAAGTAATTGAATGACGATTCACCCAGTCGTAAGCCACAATCCCATAAAGGTATTGGAGATTGTTGCTGACCATTCGGTCGGAAACGACTTGGAGGTTCGAATCCTCCTTGTGGCGTTCTGAGTTTCACGGTTCTCAGAAACACCCCTCATGTACGCGCCCTATGTGCAGTAAATATGCCATTTTCCTTTAGATTAGTTTTGATTCCCATAAGTTTAAAGTGATTAAAAGATTTCAAAAACCGTGAAATGCTATCATAGCTCAATTGGATAGAGCAGTTGATTACGAATCAGCAGGGTCCCGGTTCGAATCCGGGCGGTAGCTTCTCCAAGCGTGGTGAACTTGGAGAGTCATCCTTTCATAAGATTTTTTCCTTTCGGTTTGCCGTGTAGTTCAATTGGTAGAACGTGTGAAAAGTGTCGGTTCGAATCCGACCACGGCAATTCATCGTTTTAGCTGCGGAGTTCGATGAAGCTCGGAAACTAACGTTTTGTTAATAAAAGAAGTGGTTTATCGATCATATAATACACTCCAATATTATAAAGAACCGTAGCAGTGCAAGAATTCCTTACGGCTTTCGAGGTTAATTTCTTGCAGCTAAGGGCGTATAGCTTAAATGTAGAGCACAGGACTTTGACTCCTGATGTACTGGTTCGATTCCAGTTACGCTTGTTTGAAAAAATTGGAAATGTGAAGAAAAGAAAGGAGAGTTCCGATGGGAAGAAAAATCAAGGTGCTTGACAGAGAAAAGTTTGTTGAAGCAATTAATGATTATTGCAGCCATAAAATTAAAATGGATGAAGCGGCAAAGAAAATGGGTGTCTGTACTCCGACATTCCGCAAATATCTAAGAATGGTTTGGATGGGAGAACCACTGCCGGAAGAACTGTTCGAAAGGAAGAAATAGTGATGAAAATGGACGATGAAATGAGAAAAAATGAAGTAAAACGCGTGATTACTTGCAAAATGGAAGATATTGCCAGTTTGGTGGCGAATTCCGGTTATACAGTGACAATCAGACCGACAAGAGACGGGGCGAAGATTACAAGTCACAAAGAAAAGATCGTAAAGTAAATACAGAAGCTCATGCCCGGATGCGGACAGGGAACAGGGGAGTGCTCCTTAACTTTTTTATTTTAAGAGTTAGGGGGCACTTTTTTGCGTTATGGCAAGCGATTATTTGATTAAAACCGTAAAAGGGTATGAAAACTACATAGAGCGTAAGGGGATTGACGAACAGGTGCTTGATGCGTACATCCTTGCGGTTCAGACTGCATTTGAGCAAGAGAAAGACATAAAGTACGGATTGCAAGTTTCTGATAGAGCAAAGCAGATTATTAATCAAATCATAAAAAAACAGACAAACGGTGGGGATTTTGCGTGGCTTGAAGATTATGCTCAGCAGAATAAGACAGAGTTTGACTTGATTAATCAGTATTATAAGATTTTGAAAATAGAAGCACCGGAAATTCTTGACAGCTATATGCTGTATGTGGAAAAAAACAGAAAACGAAGAGACAGATTCTACGAGCCGAGAAGAAAAACACTGAAATTGGTAACTGACAAGATTCAGATGCTTGAAGACGATTTGTTGGATGAACTGTTTGTTCATATGCCTGCCCGTGTTGGTAAAAGCCAAGAACTTACGCTTGCGACTTCATGGAAATGCGCTAGAGATATGGAAGCGAGCAATTTGTACGTAACATACAAAGAGGGCCTTGGAAGCGCGTTCCTTGATGGAGTTATGGAAATATGGACTGACCCGACTTATTGCTTTAAAGAGGTGTTCCCAAAAGGAATTATCAAAGATACTGACTTAAAAAACAATAAGGTTGATTTAGGAAGAAAGAAAAAATATAAATCTCTTTCCGGAAAAGGACTTACATCCGGACTTAACGGCGAATACGATGCGTATGGATGGCTAATTGTTGATGACATTATCGAGGGTATTCAGGATGTTTTAAACCCAGATGTTCTCAAAAGAAAGCAGACTATCTTTGACAACAACGTAATGACCCGTAAGAAAGAGAAATGCAAAATAATCTACAACGGTACAATTTGGAGTCTGAAAGATATCTACATGGACAGATTGGATTTCTTAGAGAACAATCCAGAGGCAAAAGATATCAGGTATGATATTTTGAAGATTCCAGCACTTGATCCAGTTACAGATGAAAGTAACTTTGATTATGACTATGGAGTTGGATTTTCAACAAAATTCTATAGGATCAAACGTGCAAAATTTGAAGAAAACGATGATATGGCCGGATGGTATGCACAGTGCCAGCAGGAACCTATTGAAAGGGACGGAGCTGTATTTAATCAAGAACACATGAGATTCTACAATGGAGTGCTCCCAGCTCAAGAACCATATAGAATTTGCGCTGCATGTGATGTGGCTCTCGGAGGTGAAGACTACTTGGCATTTGCTGTGGCTTACATGTACGAAGATGGGTCCATATACATTGATGATGTCATTTTTGATAATTCAGAAAAGAAAATCACAAAGCCAAAAGTTGTGAATATGATTATTGACCACAACATAGGAAGTGTGTATTTTGAATCAAACCAAGGTGGAGAGGGTTACAAAGATGAAGTGGACGAAATACTGAGAGAAAAAGGACATAAGGTAACTCTTGTTTCTCAGTATGCACCTACATCAATGAGAAAAAGTCAGAGAATTTGGGACAAAGCCGGTTCTATACGTGAATTTTATTTTCGCGATACTGGGTTCAGAAATCAAGAATATAGGAACTTTATGAGGAATCTGTACTCTTTTACCATTAAGGGGAAAAATAAGCATGAAGACGCTCCTGATTGCCTTGCGTCGCTTGCATATTTTATTGAGGGAACATGGGAACCACCAAGAGTCGAAGCGGTACACAATCCGTTTAGAGGAGGGTATAGATAATGGATACAAAAACATATTTAGGACAGATTTCAAGGTTAAATTTCAGAATCAAGAACAAAATGGAAGAAATTAATCAGTTGAGAGATATGGCTTGTTCTATTTCTGTGTCTCCGAAAGAAGTTAATGTCCAGAGCAGTGGAGAACCGGACAAAATGGGAAGTCTTGTCTCTAAAATTGCAGATGCAGAAGCAGAGCTTGCAGATTCTGTTGAACGCTCACTACAGAAGAAAAAAGAAATTGTTCAACAGATAGAGATGATTCCAAATACAAATCAATACAGAATCTTGTACGAAAGATACGTCTTATGTAAAGACTGGAATGTAATCAGCGTGGAGATGGGATGCACTTTCCGAAATGCAATGTCAATTCATGGAAGAGCATTACAAGAGTTTGAGAAGTATTTCGGCTCTTATTATCTGTAATCACTTCACATAATTTCATATAATTGCACATTCTTTCACTACTTTTCCAAATACTTGACGTGATATAATAATAATCGAAGAAATACAACTTGAGGATACATAATAATTCTCATAATCCTTTTTCAAAGATGCACTTGGAATGACGAACCAGGTGCATTTTTTATTGGTGAAAAACATGGTAAAAGAACAAACAATCTATTGTCCGAAGTGCAACAGGAAAGTTGGCACTTATGACGGAAAAGGAAAAATCGACAAAGTATGTCGATGCAAGAAGTGTAACAAAAAGATTATTTTCAAAGTAGCAACGGGAGAAACAGTCAGGAAGTCGCTGCCAATTAGAAATTGCAGTAGCGGAATGACTTTTTTGATTTAAGGTGAAGAAATGAACAAGAATACTCTACAAGACCTTGTAAAAGGCAAATACGGAAGAAAAATTGCATATGCAAATGTCGAAGAGGTTGATCAAAGCAATATTTTGGAAGTTGTAGGGGAAACACTTGGAATCTTTTACTTTAACAAACAAGTTACTAAATACTTGTGGGACTACTACAAAGGAGATCAACCGATTCTATACCGTACAAAGACGATAAGAGATGATGTGGTAAACAAAGTAGTAGAAAATCACGCTTATGAAGCAGTTCAGTTTAAAGTTGGACAGTCCTATGGAGAACCGTTGCAGTGCGTGAGTATTGTAAAGGAAAATATCAGTGAATATGTTGACGTGTTCAATAATTATTTGAGACGCGCTCATAAACATGCTAGAAATATCAGAGCTGGTGAGTGGCAGTCGGCAACTGGAACAGCTTTTTTAGCTGCTCAGTTTGAAAAACCGGGAGAAAAAATGCCGTTCAGAATTACAGTTCCAACTCCGATGAATACCTACATCATTTATTCATCTATTACGGAAGAACCGCTTGTTTCTGTTCAAGAATTCAAGGACTTGAACGGTGAATGGTATAAGTCATGCCACACGAAAACGCACCAATGCATTATCAAAGACGGAAAAGTTGAACAATGGGGTGTACATGCGTTTGGTGGAATCCCTATTGTTGAATACCCAAACAATTTTGAGAGAATTTCTGATATTGAGCTTGTAGCATCCATGTTTGATGCAATTAACAATATGCAGTCAAACAGAATGGACAGCATTGAACAGTTTGTTAGTGCCTGGGTAAAATTTGTAAACTGTACAGTTGACCATGAGACATTCCAACAGATGAAAATGGAAGGTGCTCTTGTTGTTAAATCAAACAATGGCACTGACAATAAGGCTGATGTTGATATTATGACACAGGAGCTAAATCAAACTCAGTCACAGGTTGCAAAACAAGACTTGCTGGATAATATCCTACAGATTCTTGCCATTCCTAAACTTGAAGGAAACACAGGTGGAGACACTCAAGGCGCGGTACAACTCCGCAACGGATGGGATATGGCTAAGACGAGAGGAAAACTGAAAGACCCGATTATTCAAGAGTCAGAACAAAGACTGAATGAAGTTATCTTGAATATTATTCGTGTAAGAAAAGGGAAAAATGAATGTCCTATTGATACGAGCCAGTTTGAAGTGATTATTAATCACAGCCCTATGGATAATATGCTAGTAAAGGCACAGTTTCTGGACTACCTGTTGAAAGACGGCACTCATCCGAAACTTGCATATGAGCTTAGCACATTATTCCCGGATAGTGAAAAAGCTTACATTCTGTCCAAACCTTATCTGGATGTGCTTTACAAGACATCTGATGATGAAAATAAGCAAAATCAGATAGAGGATAATTCTAATCAGAATCAAGAACTAGGAGGCAATCAGAATTTGAATGGCAACAAAACGCCGGAGGTAGAAGAATGACATATGATTACACAGTAAAACAAGACGGACAGACGTATCCTCCGGGATCAGATGTGCCGGATATGGGGAGCATTGTTTGTACCGAAGCATCGGGAAATGTTAGAAGCTATGAAGCTCAGTCAAAAGATGTTGATAAGCTCCCGACTTATGTAGATGCAGGAAGTTCCTGTTTGATGTTAGATACATCGGAGTTATACAAATTCAACTCGGAGACAAAGAGTTGGCAGAAATTAGGATAGTAGAAACGAGCCAGTCATTGAGAAATCAGTGGTTGGCTTTTTCTATATAAATTTGCATCCATGCGTCAAATGGAAAAAGAAAAAATCCATGCTGATAGAACAGCGAAATCAAATGTAGATCACGGAGGTAATAACGATGACAAGAGAAGAAGCAAAACAGAATTTGGTTGCATTAGGGATTGAAGAGCCGACAGATGCACAGGTCACTAATTATTTGAATCAGTTTCATAATAACAGACCAGCTCCGGCACCGAACCCAAATCCAGCACCAAAGCCGGAACCTCAGCCACAGCCTACACCGGCACCAGTTCCGAATCCACAGCCGAACCCAAATCCGGCACCACAGAACGATGACGAGATTGAGAAGCTGAGAAAACAGATTGATGCATTGCAGAAAGAGAATATCAAGAAAGATATTCGTGCTTATGCTGCTGAAAAAGGACTGACAGGTGAACAGGCAGAGAATGTTCTTGCTGGTTTTCAAGACAATTACGATCTTGCAAAGACAGCCATTGATTCCATGTCACAGATTATCGCCGATAAAGAAACAGCCGCCGCGCAGGCAAAAGAACAGGAAATCGCTAACGGTTCAATTAATCCGGGCGGTGGAAATCCGGGCGGTAAAGGTGAAGAAAAAACAAATGCAGAAAAAATTGTAGAAAAACTGTATGGAGGAGAAAGCAAACAGGAGAAGAGTGTGCTTTCTTACTATGTTGATTAAGGAGGAAAAGAAAAATGTCAAATATGCAGTATGAAACCATTTCATATGCCGGAGATGTGCAAATTCTCAAAAGAGAAAAGAATGTTGCAATCCCAATGACTCTTGATTTTACAAGCGTAACAGACAAAGATTTCAAGGGCAAAAAGATCGTAAAAGCAGGAACTCCAATCGGAAAATCTGGAACTGTTGATAACACAGAAACAGTGGTTGGAATTCTCAGGTTCGATGTAACAGAAGACAGACCGCAGGGAGCACTTCTCAAAGAAGCATATCTGAATACATCAGTTGCAGAAAAACATGCAGGACTGACATATGATGCGGCGGTTAAAGCAGCACTTCCAAATATTATTTTTGAGTAAGGAGGATAACGATGTTAGTAAATGACGTAGTTGATTCAAAATCTATTGCGCTTCAAGCGACAAATGATCCGAGCAATACTGTTCCGTATATTGGATTACAGTGGTTCCCGGAAAAAAAGAAAGCAGGATTAGACCTTTCTTGGATTAAAACACATAATGGACTTCCAGTATCTCTTGCGCCATCAAACTTTGACACACTGCCGACTCTTAGAGCAAGAGGTGGACTGGCAAAGGAAAAAACTCAGATGGCATTCTTCCGTGAATCTATAGCGGTTGGAGAAACAGAAATGCTTGAGATTGAAAGAATCAAGGAAGAGGATGATCCATATCTTCAAACTGCCCTTGACAGTGTTTACAATGACACAACAAATCTTGTAAGAGGTGCAGAGGTTGTACCGGAAAGAATGAGAATGGGACTTCTTGCAACAGAAAAAGGACATCCGGTTATCGGAATTGAGAGTGACGGTGTCAAATATGCATATGACTATGATCCAACCGGAGAATATGCAAAAGAACATTATGCAAAGCTTGAGGGGACAAGCCAATGGAGCAATGCGACAGCTTCAAAACCTCTCAACGATATGAATACAGCAAGAAAGGCTCTTGCGAAAAAAGGAAGAATTGCAAAATATGCTCTAATGAACTCCAATACTTTTGAGCAGCTTCTAGATAATGAGCAGATTAAAAATTCAATTCTTGCTCAGAATCTTACTGCTACGATTGAAATTACGGATGACAATGTAATGTCTGTTGTTAAGAACAGAACAAAGCTTCAAATCGTTCTGTATGACAAAATGTACAAGGATGAAGCCGGAAAAGACCAGTATTTCTACCCGAACAACAAAGTTACTCTGTTACCTGATTCATCACTTGGTAGAACATACTTTGGTGATACACCGGAAGAGAGAACAGCAAGACAAGTTGCTGACGTAGACGTAACAATTTACGGAACAGGAATTGCAGTTGCCACAAAGACAGAGTACGGTCCTCCGTTAAAAATGACTACAACTGCGGCAGAAACAGTTCTTCCATCATACGAGGGAATGGATTCAACATTTGTTCTTGAAGTAGCAGGGGAGTGATGATATGAAATTTCCTTATATTGTAATCAGAGACGGCAAGTGGTACAAAGCAGGCGAAGAAGTCCCGGATTTTATTCCGGGACATGAATCATATGCTGAGGAAACTCAGATGCCGGAAGTGTTTAAGTATAAGAAAACAGACATCAACAGAATGAGCACTGCTGATTTGAAAGAATTGGCAAGAGAACATGAAGTATTAAATGTTGACGATATGACTGGGCAAGATTTGAAAGAATACTTTATTACAAGGTTCAATCTGTAGATCGTGAGGTGCAGCTATGGCAATTGAAGACAGAATCTATGAGAAATCAGTAGAATACTTGTCTGATATTCCAGAGCTTGCCGATGAAAAACCATCAAAACTGTTAATCGGATTCGTAACTGAGAAATTTAAGCAGTGCAGAAACTATCCTCCGTCTTTTACGGATGCGAAGATAGAATCTGACATGGAAAAGCATTTGAATACAATCGCCATGGCTGTGGTTGACCTAAAAGCAAAAGAGGGAGCTGAAGGAGAGACAAGCCATAGTGAAAATTCAATCAGCCGTTCTTATGAAAATGCTTATGTTTCAAGTTCGATATTTAATGACGTGCTTCCGTATGTTCATTTTTTATAGAAGATTGTGCGTGACCATTTTGCTGATGTCGGCAATATGGTCGCAGGGTATTAGCTAATTTGGTGGTGGGCAGCTAATGGAAATAAGAAAAAGGCAGGCAAATGATTGATAACTATTGAAATATCGACAGCAATCATTATAAGTGTGGTGTCAGTTGCTTTTTCCATTTTCTTCGGGTTGAAGAACAATAAACGTTCGGACACGAAAGATATCGAAGAAAGAGTTAGGCAGAACACACAAATCAATATGAAACTTGATAACATCTCTTCTTTGAGTGAGGACATCAAAAGTGAGATTTCTCAGATGAAAGATAAGCTTGATTCTCACAATGGAAGAATAATCAAACTGGAAGACAGTGTAAAGAGTGCACATCACAGAATTGATACACTGGAAAATAGAATGAATGGTGGTGAAGAATAATGGATATTTTTTCAATGGAAACCGTACTGGCAATTGTAGTTATTACTTATCTTGTTGGACTCGGAGCAAAGCTGTGTCCAAAAGTAAAAGATAATTATATCCCTGTGATTGTAGGTGTAGCTGGAGGAATCCTCGGAGTTGTTGGAATGTATGTAATTCCTAACTTTCCGGCAACAGACGTTCTTGATGCAATTGCAGTAGGAATTGTATCAGGACTTGCAAGTACTGGTGTAAATCAGATTCAGAAGCAAGTAAAGAAGGTGACCGTAAGTGAGGACACTGAACAGAAATAAGCAGAAAATGTACTACTCCTTGCAAGATGGTACGTCTCCGGTATATATGACTGATGATGATGGAAATGTAAAGTACATCGAAGTAGATGGAGAACAGATTCCTGTTGAGTCAGGAGAGACTGAACCACACTACACGGATCCTAAGTTATTCAGAGCGAACATCAATTCTACATTGACCGATACATTTATTCGGGCGTTTGGCATTGATGATTCCTCTGACAAGGCAACGATTGTCTGTGCAAAAGGAACTCTTCCATTGGCAAAAGGGGCGCGTATTTGGCGCAATTCATCCATTAAATACAAAGACCAGATAAATATGTCAAACGTGGATGAAAATTCCGCAGATTACGTTGTTAAGGACGTCAACGATGAAGCTATGCACGAAGATACATTCTTGCTTCAACGATTGATTAAAGAGGGATAAGAATGAGCACAAAAATCAGTTTCGGATTATCGCAAAAGAGCATTGATGAAGCAATCAAACAGATTGAAGCTTACCAGAAATCGCTTGATTCTAAGTTAAACTTGTTCTGTGAAAAATTGATTGAGAGAGGACAGACTGTCGCAGTTGAAAAGCTGACAGAATCTCCGCTCGGAAAAACAGTGACTCTGAAAAGTGATAAGACAGAAGAAGAGATGGGATGCAAAGCGGTACTGATTGCCACTGGTGAAGTAAAGTATCCAGAAGGAAGAGAACCGTTCAATCTTCTGTTCGCTATAGAATTCGGAGCCGGTGTTCGTTACAACAGCATCCCAAACCCAAAAGCCGGAGAGCTTGGATTTGGTGTTGGCAGTTATCCGGGACAGACTCATGCTTCTGATCCGAACGGCTGGTACTACTTTGGAGATGATGGAAAATGGCATCATTCCTACGGTATCAAAGCGACAATGCCGATGTACAATGCAAGCCTTGAGATGATTAAATCCGTTTCAGAAGTAGCGAAGGAGGTGTTTGGAAGTGGATAATTCATGGGTTTTCGACTTAGAGACACACATCTTCTCTATTGTTCAGAAGAAAGTAGGAGATAAGCTGAAAAGTAAGTATCCGAACATTCGTTTCACGACTACTTCAAAACCTAAAGGCGTGACCGTAAAATATCCAACAGTTTACATTCGTGAATTGCCTGGTACAGAAAAAGCACGCACTTTTGAAGGTGAAGATATCAGCGGAATTTTGTATTCCATGCAAGTGGAAGTAAGTACAGATAAAAGTGTTAAAGAAGCTAAGGCAGTTTTGAAAGAGGTTGCCTTGGTATACAAAAATATGGGGTTTGAAATTAAATCTCCAGAAGAGAGTGACGGAGACGAATATTACCGATGTGTAATGAGAGTCAGGCGAACTCTCGGAAACATAGATGCGTTGCACTGAGCCGAAAGGCTCTTTTTTATTGCCTAGATGGCAGAAATGGAGGTAAAAAATGGCTTCAACCAGTTATAAAGTAAGAGCTATTTACAAAGAACTTGAAGATAGTGCGGATTTGTCAGCAGTTGATTTTGCCGGAAGTTACAAACTGCTTCTGAAAGCAAAATCAATGCCAGCTCCTGTGTCTGCACCAAACACAGTTGAATCAACAACTATGGAAGATGATGCACAGACATTTGAGATGGGTATTAAACAGTCTGATTCAAAAGAGGTAACAGGAAACCTTGAAAAAGAGTATCTGGACAATATTGGAAAACTTGAGAAGAAAAGAGTTGCTGTCTTCCAGTTATATGGAACAGACGGTATCGGTGGCGTTGCGAAATATGCATACGTTGCACAGGTATCCGCTACTCCGTCAGACGTTGGTGGTGTCGATGAAATCTGTGAGATGACAGCAACCATCATTCAGAACACTGTCGCAAAGAAAGTGACAGACGATTATACAATCGTTGACGCTGGAAACGGCACATTTACAGTAACAAAGGGGTAACACGTTCCGAGCAAGACATGTCAGCAAATACTCGGAACGTAAAATTTGATTACGCTGACATTACAGAATAACAACAGGAACGGGCGCTCTTATGGGCGCCCTTCCCATATAAAAATTGCGGGAAGGAATACAAAGACATGAAAACATTTGAAATTAATGGAAAAGAATATTCAGGGAAACCTTTTGACTTTAACCTTGTTTGCGACCTTGAGGACATGGGCGTATCAGTTGAATCCATGGAAGAGAAACCGATGAGTATGGTTAGAGGATATATTGCGCTGTGCATGGGAAAAAGACGTGCAGATGCCGGACTTGAGATTCAAGAGCATATTCTGAATGGTGGCACAATGGATGATGCAACAAAAGTAATGCAAGAAGAAATGGAACAGTCTGATTTTTTTCGCAACCTCAACAAGAGAGCGGAAGCGGAAGCTACAAAGAATCAGGAGAAGAAGAACACTGGCGGCAGAAAAACAGCAGCAGCGAAGTAAGATCGTACCGTTCTCAGCGTGAGTTTTTCACCTGTGAATGGTATCCGCAAGCAAAAAAGATGGGAGTTGGTTGGACAGAATTTTGGAGCATGAATCCTAGAATTCTGAAAGCGGTATCTGCCGGATACGAAGAGCAACTCCTTGATATTGATTATATGAATTGGATGTCAGGGCAATATCTTATTAGTGCAATCAATACGTGCTTTGTCAAAGAAGAAAAGTATCTGAAGAAACCGATTCTGAAAACATTGATTGAAGAATCGCGAATGACTGATGAAGAACGTGAACTTCGTGAGATGGAAGAGGAAATCAGAAAAATGGATGCTTGGATTGCAGCAGACAGGGCAAGAGGATTGCCGGAGACATCGATAAATTAGGATGGGTTCACCATCCTTTATTTTTTGTAAAAAGGTGGTGAAAACATGGGAACAGAGGTTGACTCTCTTGAGGTAAAAGTTGAAGCGTCGGCTAAGTCAGCAAATGCTAGTTTGACTAATTTGGCAAAGAGATTAGGTACTGTATCGCAACAGCTTCAATCTGTTTGCTCTTATCAACCAACAATAAAAGCACTTACTGGGAATCTCGAGGGTATTTCTAAACTTGATTTTAAAAATGTAAAAGCTTTAAAAAACGCTATTAAAACAATGTCCAAAGATATGGCAAAAATCAATGGACGGCAAATTAAAATCAGCGTAAACAAGCTTGGAGATGTAGAAAATGCTGCTGAGAAAGTGACAGCCCTTTCAGAAAAAGTTGCAGAAGCATCCAAAAGCATAAAGATTTCTGTTGATTCTTCTGAGGTTAATTCTGCGAAAAAAGCTTGCGAAGAACTGAAAAAGAAAACTTCCGGTTTAAAAACAAGTGCTCAGACCATTAAAAAGGCGAATGCACAAATTGGCGTATCTAATGGAAATTCTGAGCTAAGCGGAGATGAAACGGGACAAAAAATTTCAAAAATTGTTCCAGGCAAAGACAAAGGAATTGCTGAAGAAGCAAAAGAAGCGTCTAAGCTTTCGAATATTCTTTCCGGCACTCAGAAAGTTTCAAAATCTCTTTCCAATACGTTTGGGAAGATGGGGAAAACAGTTAGTGGCGTAGTCTCTAAGGCAAAAGATCTAAAGAATTTGATTACCAGAACAAACAAATCTGGTGGTCAAATGTCAATGGGAAGAATGCTTGGAATGTCACTTGTATTTTCCACTGTATTTTCAGCATTAAGCGCAATAAACAATGCAATCAAGGAAGGTTCAAATAACCTTGTTCAATACAGTTCTGATTACAATAAGAGCATTTCGGGTATTGTCACATCTCTTCTGTATTTGAAGAATGCATGGGCGGCGGCTTTTGCCCCGATTATCAATGTAGTCGGACCGTATATTTCAGCATTTATTGATATGCTCGCCAATGCAATGAATAAGGTCGCGCAGTTCATGGCTGTATTGACTGGAAAAACAGCAGTGGTGCAAGCAAAAAAAGCATGGAAAGACTACGGAAAAACACTCACATCCACTGGAAGTAGTGCTAAAAAAGCTGGAAGTGATGCGGCAAAAGCAGCAAAAGACCTTGAGAGCTATACTCTTGGAATTGATGAACTAAATATCCAGCCGAAAACATCAAGCTCAAGTTCAAGTGGTGGCCCTGACGGAAGTTCCGGTGCTTATACGGGACCAGATGTTTCTGAAATGTTTGAGACAACTGAACCGACTAAAGCTATTTCTGATTATGCTAAACGGCTCAGAGAAGCGTTCAAAGCTCAAGATTGGACTTCTCTAGGCTCAATCATGGCAGAGGGCGTAAATGCCGGAATGCAGAAATTATATGACATATTTGACTGGAATAAGCATGGAGAAAAGATAACTTATTTCTGTAATGCTTTTACCACAACAATGAATAGCCTTGTTGACAATATTGAATGGCCGTTAATGGGAGCTACTGTTGCTGCCGGAGTAAATACGGTCTTCAATACTGCACAGCTTTTGATTACCGGGTTTAACTGGACGAATCTTGGGACAGGAATCGGAACAGCTATTTCCACAGGGATTCAAAACATTGACTGGGGAACGATAGGATACACTCTCGGAGCGTATTTTATGATTTCTTGGAACACTCTTGTCGGTGTACTGAGAGAACTTAAAGGTGAAGACATTGGAATGGCGCTGGCTAATGCTTTTAACGGCGCACTGGACTCAATCAATATTGGAACAATCGGAGAATCCATCGGAAGAATGGTTGCTCTTGTAATAGAGTCAATTAGAACATTTATTCAGAATGCCAATTGGAAAGAACTTGGATCACAGATTATTGATGGAATAAAGAATGCTTTCAAGTTTGCTTCTGACGGTGGTGAAAATACAGGAATACTTGCATCTGCTATTGGAATCGGAGCAACAGGTGAAATCGTAAAGAAAATAGCTGAAATTCTTCCCAAATTAGATGGAATGGCAGAAAAATTCAATAAAATAAAGGAAGTTGCAGGAAAGCTAAACTTTAAATCTCTTCTTACATTATCTCCAACAACTGCATTGATTATTGCTGGAATTACAATTTTAGTTGCTGAAATAATGGACTTGTGGAATACTTCTGAGGGATTTAGAGATGCTGTGAAAAATGCTGTTGGGGAAATTGGAGATGCATTTTCTTTTGCGAAAAAAGAAATTTGGGATAACGGATTTAAACCACTTTGGGATAACCTAAAAGAACTGTTTAATTCTATTTACGATTTATACACATCAAGTGGAGCGAAAGAGCTGTTCGAATCAACAATGATTTCCGCAGTAAAAGCAATCGGAGAAGTACTTTCCATAATAATTAGAAAGATAGCACAAGTTGTTTCTGTTATTACTGGAATGGTGAGTGGAGCGATAGAGATAATCCAAGGCTTGGTTACGTTTGTGACAGGTGTGTTTACTGGTGATTGGGGAAAAGCTTGGAAAGGAGTAGAAGATATTGCGCTTGGATTTAAGCAATATATTTCATCTTTATTCCAATTGCTTTTTATGGCGATTACAACAATTTTCTCACCAATTGTACAGTGGTTTTCGAAAAAATTTCAAGCTGCTAGAGACGGTGTAATGAATGCATTTTCAAACATCGGTTCTTGGTTTGGTCAAAAACGTGAAGATATCAAGTCAAATCTGAAGCCGATTGCTCAGTGGTTCAAGGATATTTTTAAGTCTGCTTACAACGGAATTACTTCAATTTTTGACAAGATTGGTGGATACTTCAATACTGTAGCAGGTTGGATAAAATCACCTGTTTTAGGCGCAGTAAAAGCAATCGCTAATGCTGTGAACTGGGTTTACGGGAAATTAGGTGGAGACGGCGATCTGATTAACGTCTCTGTACTTGATAACTATGCAAGCGGTACAAACGGAGTGGCGAGAGATTCATTTGGCGTTGTCAATGACCAGCCGGGAAATACCTACAGAGAACTTGTTCAGTATCCGAATGGACAGACAGTAATTCCAACAGGAAGAAATGTCGTTCTGCCGATGCCAAAAGGTACAAAGGTAATGCCAGCAGGTCAAACAGCAGCATTGATGGGAATTACTGGCGTGAAGAAGTATAAATCTGGAATTGGCAACTTCTTTGGAAATACAGTAGACAAAATTACTGATATTGCAAGTAACATTTTCAGTTATATCAAAGACCCGAAGAAGCTTCTTCAAGCGGCGATTGATAAATTCACAGATTTGACAGGAGCGCTTGAGCCTGGAATTACACTTGCGAAGACGGCAGTTAATTCACTGTTTGAAACAGCAGTTTCCAAAATCAAAGGATTCTTTGACAGTTTCGGTGCTGTTGCTTACAAACCATCTGCCGGAGTGGAGCAGTGGAGAGGACTTGCGAAACAAGCTCTTTTACTGACAAATCAGTTCAGCGAATCTAATCTGAATGCCTTGTTAACTCAGATGATGCATGAGTCTGGTGGAAATCCGAACGCTATCAACAACTGGGATATCAACGCAATCAGAGGTATTCCGTCAAAAGGACTGATGCAGGTAATTGACCCGACATTCCGTGCAAATGCGATGTCTGGATTCAATACAAACATTTACGATCCACTGTCAAACATGATCGCTGCTATCAATTACACGGTAAGAAGATACGGAAGTCTGTATGCTGGATGGACAGCAAGAGGATACAAGGGATACGCAAAAGGTATCGGAACATTTTCTATGAGTGATTTTCCAAAGTATTCAACAGGCGGATTCCCAGAAGACGGACTGTTCTTAGCAAATCACGATGAAATGATCGGACAATTCTCTGGAAGAAATGCTGTTATCAATAATGAACAGATTGTTGATGGAATTTCTGATGGAGTATACAGAGCAATGATGCAGGCACAAAGCGATAATTCAAGGCTGACTAACATTCTGTCCGAGATTTTAGCAGCAATCAAAGAGGGAAAATCACTCCGAATTGATGGAAGAGAACTTGTGTCAGCGTACGACTCAAGAAAAAAGCGTAACGGATACGCATTTACTTAAGGGAGGGCATAAATGCTCTCTCTTTATTTTGGAGGTAACAACATGGCAATGTCTTCGTTTTTGAATGTAAACGGGTATGATTTCCCGTGCCCGAAGAGAGGAAACTTTTCTTGGATGATTTCTACCACGGTCAGTGATGGAAGAAATGTAAATAATGCAGTTATTGGTCAGAGAGTCGGCAGAGACTTGTATAAGCTTGACGGGCTTGAGTGGGTTGGACTTTTACCAGAAGTCAGAGCAAAGATGCTTAAGGCTGTGAAAGATTTTTATATTCCGGTCACGTTTGAAGATATGGAAAATCCAGGTAAAACGATTACAGTCGTTATGTATCCGGGCGACAGGTCAGGAACACCATTGTTTGTTGACCGTCTGACCCACATGATTACAAAGGATGAGATACTGAAATTCAATCTGATTGACGCAGGATGGGAGTGATGGCGTATGCAGAAAGTAAGCAAAGAATACGCTGAATCAATGCAGAGGCCATTCCGATATAGAGGATATATCAAGGGGAGTATTGGCATTATCAATTCTGACGCACAAAGCAACGCCACGACAGATACGGCTCTCGTCTACTTCTCTGATAAATCCAAACCATTCAACGGATACTCTGTCAATCAGGTTTACGCCACAGCGGAGGAAGACTTCTCGAAAGTGGATGGTAGCATGTATTTCCCACCCAAAAATCAAAAAGGGAATATTTATTATAATCAGGGAATTGTCGTGTCCGTGTTGAATGGCTCATTTGAGATCAAATTTGGTGATAAAAAGGGACTTGATATCAAAGGACTGACTATTGATTTCGGAGAAGTGTATCCGGTAAGTCTCACGGTTTCAAATGGGAGCACTTCAAAAACTTATTCAAATGATACTCAGAATTTCGTGACTGATGATAGCTTTGATAATTCTGACTATATCAGAATCACTCCTTCCGGATTTTCCAATGGAAGTAAGAAAGTTCGAATGAGAATCAATAAGATGTCATTCGGAGTGGTTACATCATTCGGAAGCGATAAAATTCTTGAGTGTTCCTTGAAAGAATATGTTTCACCAATTAGCGATTCACTTCCAAGCCGTGACCTTGAGTTGACAATTGACAATCAAGATGGATATTTCAATCCAGACAAAGAGCAAAGCGCAATTGGATACTTGGAACTTGGACAGGAAGTCAGAATCTCCTACGGATATGACGTAAAGGGCGATGGCGTTATCGAATGGATTCCAGAGACACTGACTTACTTAAAAACATGGCAAGCGAATGATACACAGGCTAAATTCACAGCGACAGACTTGTTCGATACAATGGATGAGACTTATTACGGCGGTTCCTTTAATTCTGGTGATGGTAGAACAGCCTACGATCTTGCTATAGCAGTTCTGACAGATGCTGGATTTTCAGAAAGCCAATACTATCTTGACCCGTATCTCAAGACGGTGAATATCAACAATGCCATTCCTGCTGTTACTCATTCAGAAGCATTGCAAATCATAGCGAATGCAAGCAGATGCGTTTTGAGTGAAGATAGGAAAGGTAAGATTAATATTCATAAATCGTTTGAGCCTGCAAAGACAGTTATTACAAACGGTGAGACAGAGTACAGCCATTCCGCAAGAATCACTGAAAGAACAAGAAAAGATGCTTATGCTGTAACCAGTTTGGACTTCTCAGCGACTGATGGCTCATTACTTTTCATGCCATCTTCTGGAAATTACAAAAGCACTGGTTACATTAGTTCTGCCGTTTCGAAAGCAGACGGAACGTTTGATGTAAACCCAAAAATCAATGTAAAATTCGAATTTCCGTGGACGGCTTACAATTTCACTATAAAATTCAGAGAAGTAGTTCCACTCGCATTCACACTGACAACATATTCCGGTGGAACGGTAAAAGCGACAAAAGAAATCACTCTTTCATCCGAGAAAAATCAGCCAGCCGTCACAGAAGTTGCAGAAAATCCATACGATTCGGACACTTACGAATTGAATGAGACTTTTGACCAGATTGACGAATTTTCTGTAGAATTCACAAAAGCTACACCGAACAGCAGAGTGTTTGTTGACTATCTGAATATCGGGGAATCCACAGACTACAGAATCAGAAGAGTTGATATCCTTGATACTCCACAGACTACAAAACAAGACAAAGTGCGTGCGATTACTGTTGACAGGACTGTGTACAGACAGTCAATAGAAGAAGATAAGGAACTTGTCTCTGAGACAATATCACTCACAGCGTCCAATATGACCCATACAGTCTACTTCAACAGTGCATCCTATGGATTCAGCGTGTCAACTGATAATTCGGCGATAACAGGTAAAATCGTAGCTTCCAGTAACTTTTACGCAAAGATTCAATTCAGCGGAGTTACGAAAGATACGACACTGACTGTAACTGTAAAGGGGAAAGAATATCAGCAGGACACGAACAGATACACAAAAGTACACAATAAATCTGGTTCGGATGTCGAGTGGAAGAATCCACTTATCAGTACTGTGGAACATGCAAAAAAGGTAGAAGAATGGCTGGCAAGCTATTACTTAGGCTGTGCTGAATATGAATTTAACTGGCGCGGCGATCCCGCTATTGATGCAAATGACACCATGTACTTTGGACTGAAAGATGGAAGAGAACAGTTGATACGGGCGTATGAAAATTCACTGACGTTCAACGGCTCTTGGAATTCAGATATGAAAGCGAGGGAAGTAAATTATGTCGGAGTGGATAACACCTAAAACCGATTGGAATGCAAACAGTAAGTTCAATATCGATGATTATAACAGGATTAAGAACAATCTTGTCTACTTGAAAGACCGAGCAAATGAGTTGATTATCCCATTTGAAATTGACGATATGGGTAGTGATTTGACTTCCTATGCATTGTTCTGGGATGTCAGGATTTTCAACCTGTTTGAGACAAATCTTGAGAAGATTAATCAGAAGACCTATAACAAGAATTTAGGCGGTACAAAGACGTTCTACGAAAACGGGCAGTTTATCAAATACGATGAACTGAATCGGCTGGAATCATCAATGATAACTCTGAAAGATACTCTGGACAGGCAGAAACAAGGTTTGAGACGCATCCCATTCAGACTGGGAAGATTTAAGGAGGTACGTGTATAATGGCACTTAAAACGGATTATAAAGACGATATTCTGGCATCGTCAATGAACGGAAAGAGAAGATATAAGCAGATATCAAACAGTGACGGCTCTATTTCATTGGAGGACTACACAATCTATGAACAAGAGGGAGATAATTTTGGTGCGGCACAATTCAATGCTGTTTGTAAGGAAGTCAACAACCTTGATAATGGAAAAGTCAGCACACGTATCTTAGGCGTATCAGCAAAAGAAACGCTGACTGGCGAATTCTTGAACGATAAGCCGATTTACACAAAGATGATTGAAATCGGTGCATTACCTAACAATACAACAAAAACAGTACCCACAGGTCTGAGCAACCTTGATTATTACTGGGTTGATGTGTCAAATTCGTTCTGCTTTTCTGGTGGAGCTTTCTATCCGATTCCGCATGTTGAGCCAAAGACAATCACAAACAGTATCGGAGTTCGACTCACTGGGTATGGAGCAAATCTTGTCGTGTCAACGGGAGCAGATTGGAGTTCTTATGCAGGGATTGTGACTGTAAAATACACGAAGAAATGAAATCGCAGGAGTGATGTTATGAGAACATTAAAATTCAACGTGAAAGAGCAGAGGATAGAGAAAGCAAAGAACTGTGATTTTGGTGATATCGAAAGAGGGACAACGGGATATTTGAAAGCACAGTTTTCTTTTTCCTCTGATTGGAACGGATACGCAAAGATAGCTGTTTTCAATGATGCATGGGACAAAGTAGAAGAGTTCAGACCGATTATCGGCAACGAGTGCGAAATCCCGTCAAAAGTTCTTGAAAGCATCTCATTCAAAGTAAGGGTTATAGGCGTATCTGATGGGAGAAGACTCACCACGAACAGAACGGAGGTGGAGCAGTGACAGAGCAAGAAGCATTAGCTGTAGCATTGGCAGAACAGGAGCTTGTAAAGCCAGTCAATGACATTCTTATGATTGACCCAGAGACAAGGACGATTAATGTTCCTGATTCAGAAAGACTTTTCGGTGTGCAGTCAGATGAAAAGGCTGAAAGAAAGTATTTTAAGTGTCCGAAAATCGTTGGAAACAACATCAATCTTGCGACCATGAATATTTACATCAACTACAAAAGTCCGAATCAAGAAGATGAAGAGGGAGATTCCTATATTGTACAAGATGTTGTGACAAGCGGAGACTACATCACATTCTCTTGGGTTCTTGGTCGAAATGTAACGAAATATACAGACGGAATCCACTTCTCTGTTTGCGCCAAAAAGTCAAACTCAGACGGCACTCTTACGACAGAGTGGAACACAACATGGGCTGAGGGAGAAGTCCTTGAGGGATTGGAAACTACTCAGCAGATCGCGGAAAAGAACAAGGATTTAATTGAGCAGCTATTGAACACCTACGATTCCAAAGTTGCTGTGAAGTTGGAATTCGACCCGTCAACCCGTGGCATATCAATCATTTAAGGAGGAAGAATGATGGCACTGAAAGCAGAAGATGTATTGGCGATTGTCAATGAAAAAATAAAGAATCCTGTTACTCAAGAACAAGTGACAACAGCTGTTAATGAATATCTAAAAGAAAATCCAGTTACCGCAGGAACAGCAACATAAGACACAGAGACAAGAGGAATCACGATTGAGTAAGGAGGTACGACATGGCAACGAGTGACATTGGAAAAGCTGCATTTTTAAATGTAAAGAACAAAGACACGGGTGAAATCGAAAAGAAAACCCTGATTCCTCCGGCTCCGTCCGGTGGTGATTTAGGTGGAATAAGCAAAGAAAAGTTAGATTTGATAGATGGAGTTATCGCACTACCAAAAATGTTACACAATACCACACGTCTTGTTCCGAAAGATATTACCGAATATTACAAAGATGGCACGCTTTGGAAGCGTCTTGAAGGAACTGGCGGATATTCCTTATATCAAGACATTTACGTAGGAGATTATTTCCAGATGTCACGAGTGATTTCTGCGAAGAATACTGATTCTACACGGCAGTCGAATGGTACAGATTGGGTAACAATCGCATCTATTGGCGGGTTGATGTATAGTGGAAACGTTAATATATTAACCAAAAATCATCTTGTTATGGTTCCAGGAAAAGGATTTGATGGGACACAGAATTTTGGAACAAGTAGCATGAATCCAACAGATACAACTGTTGGCGGTTATAAATCGTCTGAAATGAACACAACTGTGCTAGGTGCTATTGCTACTGTTGGCTCTACTGTTGCCGGCGCAACAATTAATCAGCAGTTATATGCAGAGTTTGGTGCGCACCTAAAGACAACAAGAGAGTTAGTTACAAACAAAATCAATGTTACTGGAATAAACAGATATGGAAGTAACAATGGTTGTGCTAGCGGATGGGAATGGATTGATGCACAGGCAATTCTTATGAGTGAAGTTGAAGTTTATGGCTCTACTGTTTGGTCATCTTCGGGATGGGATACTGGAAATGCAATCCATCAGTTTGAATTATTTGCTACTTCAAGATCTGCGATTAATAATATAACTGTTTCATGGTTGAAAGATGTGGCAACTTCGTCTGAGTTCTGTTCTTGTTCTGTTGGCGGTGTTTCCGTAAGCAATAAGGCTTCTGTTAAAGTAAATGGCGTACGTCCTCGTTTTGTAATTACAGCGTAATAAATCTCTGTTATTTGTTGGTGGGATTGAAGATTTATTAATGTAAGTGAGAGGTGAAATGATAAAGTTGAAATAACTTTTATTAAAAAGTAGGAGACAAAAACAAATATGACAACAGCAGAAATGATAGGTATTGTAGTATTAGGGTTAAGTTCGCTTAGAAAATAAAATTGCACCGGTGCAAGAAAGGAGAGCAATATGAAGTTATTTATTATTTGTGGACACGGAGAGGGAGATCCAGGAGCTGATGGAGGAGGATACACCGAAGCAGAACGAGTCAGAGCACTTGCTGAAAGAATGAAATATTACGGCGGCGATAATGTAATTATTGGCGATACAAGCAAGAACTGGTATCGTCACGGGTATGTCAGCAAATATAACTTTCCGGACGGATGCTGTGTGATGGAACTCCATATGGATGCAGGTGGAGGTAAGGCACGCGGAGGACATATCATTGTCAGAAGCGGACTTGTAACTGACCAGTATGATAGAGCAGTAGCAACATATATCAGCGGAATCTTACCGGGTCGATCTGAAAATATCAAGTATCGCGATGACCTTGCTAACATTAACAGGGCGGCGAAGCGTGGAATTAACTATAGATTGCTTGAATGCGGATTTATTGATAATGATTCTGACCGTGAGAAATTCAATAGCAATATTGATGAAATCGCAATCAACCTGTTAGCTTGCTTTGGAATTATATCGCAGAATGAAACAGGAAAATGGGTGAAAGACAAAACTGGCTATTGGTGGAAAGAGTATGACGGAAGCTATCCTAAATCCAGTTGGAAGAAGATTGCAGGAGTATTTTACTGGTTTAATGAGCGTGGTTATTGCGTGATGAATGACTGGATTCTGTACCAGAAGCATTTCTATTTTTTGGGTGAAACAGGCGGTATGGCTACCGGATGGAAGAAAATCGGAGAAGACTGGTACTATTTCAATCAGACAGGTGGGAAATTGCCTATCGGCGCAATGCTGACAGGGTGGCAGATGATTGGCGGTAGATATTTCTACTTCTATACAAAACGTGTCGGAAAATATGCAGAGGGTGCAATGCTAACTGGTGAACTGCTCGGATATAACGGACATGATTACCGTTGCTGGTCTGCTGGAGAAGACAAAAAGAAGCAGACTGGTGAGATGGTGACCGGATGGTACAAGGACGACAAATCTGGAAAATACTACTGGTACAATACAATAGCAACAAAAGATATGCCGCTTGGAGCGATGTACAAAAATAAATGGTTAAAACTGGAAGAAGCATGGTATTACTTCAAAGATAATGGAGAAATGGCTTGTGATGAAACATTAGTAATTGGCGGCAAGAAGTACATTTTCGGAAATAATGGATATATGCAGTAGAATGAATAATCACCATACGCATTGATAGATTACAACTGTTCTAAAAAACAAAAATCCCGGGTGAAATTCCCGGGTTCTTTTTATTTCTTTTTATCGTTATTCTTTCTTGTTTGACCAGTCATTGTGTAACCGTTTTTGTTTTCACATGCAGCTTCACGACCTCTTTGCAAAGCGATATTCAAAGAAGCAAGGTCAGGCATTATATTATCTTCATTGACAAGTTCTCCTCTTGCTTTTTCCATAAGGAAGTTGTCGTAAACAGCTTGACAGATATTCACTCTCGATCGCATAGAACAGTGATTGTTCGCTGTAAGCATATTCAATTGCTCGTGCCATGATGAACCAGTGTCACCGAACATACAGTAAGCCATTTGACGAATATCTCGCTCAGTGTAGTTTGTGTTTATGTAAGCATGAATACAGTCAACCATCTTTTCGATTTCTGTATTGTCAACAGTCAAGAATTTATCAGGGTATCGGTAGCTGAGAATGTACTTTTCCATGTTTAATCCTAGCACCGAGAACCACTTCTCAAGTGTTCTGTAACCAGGCTCACCTATTCCGGATTCCCAGTTCTGAATTGTAGTGACTGACTTTCCGAGAGCTTGAGCCATTTGCTTTCTTGTTTTTCCGGCATCTGTTCTTGATTTTGCAAGCATATTGCCGAAATTCTGTGCTTTTTCAATCTCAGATGACATAAAAAATTTTACCCCCTTTTTGCCATTTCGCAACCAAAAAATTGTGTATTCTATTTTAAAAAATAAAGACATAATTTTTTATGCCTATTTTCCAAGATTGCGAACAAAAAAATTAATGCATAATTATAAAAAATTTAATAAGTAATTTTTCCTCCGTTTCCGCTATAATAAAAACAAATTTTAAAAAAGGAGGACAAATACATGAAAGAATTTTTAAACACTATTGCATACTTATTATCGGTGAGACCGATTATTGGTGAAACTGAGTACATGAGACAGTTGTCTTCCTACATTGGAACGATTGTCCCGGAGTCAAAGTCAGACCAGTTTGATCGATTTCCTCTTGCATCTTACACCAGTGCTGACAATCTTGCAAGTGATATTTTCAAATTTATTAATGATTAATTCTTAATAAGCGTTATTCGTTTCTCTTATAGATAGGTCAGGGGTGATTTTTATGGATGAGAAAGAGAGACTGAGATTGCAACTAATAGAAATGATCGTTAAAATAGAAAGCGCAGGCACAATAGAGTACCTGCACACATTCGTTAAACTTTTTTTAGAAGAGTGGGGTTAGTCCTCGCTCTTTTTATGCGATAGCATATAATTTATTAAATTCATAATTATTTCTTGTTCCTCTTTATTCAATAAAGAGAATTTGTTATAAAATTCAAAATCTTCTTCAGCGATTTCTTTTGAAACCTTAGCTTTACCTTCTGAATACTCTTTTGTTTCATCATCATCAAATCCCATCAGCCATCCTTCACTTACTCCAAGAGCCATTGATAATACCATAATTTTATCTTGACTCGGCTCAACTTTGCCGGAAACATATTGGCTTATATTAGACTTGTTCATTTTTACGTTGTATTTTTCGCAAAATGGCAATGTTTTATTCAGTATATCAATTTGCTTTAAATTTTGTTTTTCCATTATTTCTTTTAATCTAATAGAAGAACTGCTTATTTTCATTTGTAACACCTCCTTTCCGATAAATAATATAACACTATTTGAATAAAAGTTCAATATGTAAAACTAAAAAGTTAAAAAAGTTGAACAAAAGTATTGACATACTGAAATAGCAATGATATGATTTAAGAAGTTCAAGATATTGAACTAGAAAGGAGATAAAAAGATGTCATTTGATTACAGCAAACTAAGAGGAAAAATCGTAGAAAAATACGGAAGTCAGACTGAGTTCGCAAAGGCTATGCGGTGCTCAGAGCGCACATTATCGCTGAAACTAAACGGAAATGTCATGTGGAGACAGGATGAGATTTGCAGAGCGATTGAAGCTTTGAATTTATCAGAAAGCGATATTCATGACTATTTTTTTACGATGAAAGTTCAAGATTCTGAACTTTAAAGAAAGGAGAAAAAATGGTTAAGACAAAGGGTTATTCAAATGAAGAAGAGGTGAAGACGCTGAGAGATTGCGTAGAATTTTATGCACTTTCCATTTGCGAAGACATGGAAAAAGGAGAGGGAATTGAAAGAACATTACAGAGATGCAAAATTCTCAATTCCCTTGTTGGAGCATTAGCGACTATCGGTAGTTAGAAAGATTGAATGGGTTCTTAGCTACATCGACAGAGTTTTCTCCGGTAGGAAGTTCTTTGATGATTTCAGAGTAGTATTGGTCGTACATTTCCTTGAACTCATCGAAAGAACCAGTAAAGCCGCAACACTTAGCAGTTGCATAGGAAGAAGCAAGTTGATTATTATCCATTTCAAATTCACCTCCTTGTGTCGATTTAAGTAGATTATAACACAGAAAAATATATTTAGAAAGGCGATACAAGATGAACGAAATTAAATTATTTACAAATAAAGAATTTGGTGAAATCAGAACAATGAATATTGATGAAGAACCGTGGTTCGTTGGAAAAGATGTGGCAGAAGCACTTGGATATTCCAACGCAAGTAAAGCTGTTTCTACTCATGTTGGAGAAGAAGATAGGATTTTAAAAGTACTTGAAGCAGATTCCCAAAATGGGAATGTGGTAAAAACGCAGACAGCACTTATCAATGAATCCGGCTTATACGCATTAATCTTTGGGAGTAAGTTGGAATCCGCTAAGAGATTCAAGCACTGGGTTACATCAGAAGTGCTTCCGGCAATCAGAAAGACTGGTTCTTATCAGAAACCAATGAGTCCAGTAGAAATGATGCGTATTCAGTTAGGTATGATTGACGACCATGAGGGACGTATCACAGAACTCGAACAGAATATGACGATTGATTACGGACAGCAGATGTCACTTGGAGATATCGTCAACAGGGTTGTGGTTGATTCTCTTGGCGGTAAAGATAGTAACGCATATCACGAAATTGGCAGAAAAGTATTTTCCGAGTGTAACAGGGATTTGAAGCATTACTTTAATGTGAATGCTCGCAACAACGTTCCGAAGAAGAAATTCGATGAAGCTGTTGATTACGTGAAGAACTGGCAACCATGCACTAACACAAGGATTATGATTCAGGAATGCAATGCACAGTTGAGTATGTAGGAGGTGCAACACAATGATAAACAAACTTAATCATGAGAAAGTAAACGGAGATTCCGAAGAACTGCACGCACTGAAAGGGTTCAAGGTCTTATCTGTTGGCAACGGAACAATCGGAGAAGAGTGTGCGTTGAGAATCATGCTTATGAACGAGAACAAAGTTGCTGTTGATTTAAGCATCACAGAAGACGGAGCGTACCTCAGCGATTTCTACGCACTGACAGAGGACATGATTCCTCGTAACTAAGAGGATAAATAAATGTTAGATGTAATTGATATCAAAAGGAAGAAGCTTGAAGTAATTGATATCCGAAGAGAACTCCAAGTGATGGAAGAAGATGAATCTGACGATGAACTAACACCGTTTCTTGTAGGAGTTATATCAGTAGCAATACCACTGCTTATGACAGCGGTATGGGCGATATGCGGATATTAAAAAGAGTGCCATAACAAATGCGGCAACCTTCTGGCACTCGGCTATAAAACCAACTTAATAATAGCATAGGAGGAGAAATGAAACAACCAAAGAAACTTTCGTTGTGGCAAAAGAAGTGTGTAGCAGCACACTATCTGAACGCCAAAGACTGGATGCTTCTTGAGGAAACAGAATTCTACTTGAAGATTATCAATAAGTACACGAACAAGACGAAGAGCATTGATAAATTTAGGAGATGAACCATGAAAACAAGAGGACTTACCGAAGAAGAATCAGAGATCGTGTCTGCTGCTGGATTAAAACCGGAAGAATGGGAGTGTGCATTAGAAGATTTTGCATACTTACATATAATAAGGAAGAATTGCAAAAACAGAGCAATTATTGACAAAGAGAAAGGAGTGCTTATCCGATTTGTATAAATGTGATGATAACTTTGAACCAGAAGAACCTGATGTAGAATGCACTTGTTGCGGATGTAAACTCGATGATGGAGATTACTTCTATTGCATATCGGGAGAAATATTATGTGAGGATTGTTTAAACGATCAGTATAGGAGGATTGTATGATTGATATTGTAAAAGTAACTATTCCAATGGAAACGCTCATGGGATTGCTGAGAAAGGAAGCGGAACTCAAGGTATTGAAAGAACATATCAGTGCTGAAATCGAATCAGAATCAAGTGATTATATTGATAAAAATAAAATCGCAAGTATTTGTTCTATTCCATTCAATAAGGAAAACGAGGGAGGGGGATTCTGATGGCTGGATTATCAATTCCACAAATCCAATATAGAGCGCATCCGGCAATCAGTAAATCAGACTTGTTCAAGATTACAAAGTCTCCACTTCATTTTAAATGGTCAATGGAGAACAAGGAAGACAAAACAGCAGCACTCATATTTGGAAGTGCGTGCCACAAGTATATTCTTGAGCGTGATGATTTTGACAGTGAATTTGCTGTTGCTTTGAATGTAGACAGGAGAACTAAAGCCGGGAAAGAAGAATATGCGAAGTGGTTGGAAGAAAATGAGGGGAAAGACGTGGTTTCTTCCGATGACATGGAGAAAATAAAAGCCATGGCAGAAGTAGTTGATTCTAATAAATTTGCAAAGAGACTTTTTTCCGGTGAACATGAAAAGTCATTTTTCTGGACTGATGAACAGACAGGAGAAGAGTGCAAGTGCAGACCGGATGATATTACCATTATTGGAAATCAGCACATCCTTGTTGACTATAAAACAACGGACAACGCAGAAACAGAAGCTTTCAGAGCAACGGCTATCAAATATGGATATGATCTGCAAGCCGGAATGTACTGCGAGGGGTATAAAGCGAACACTGGTGAAGATGCGATATTCATTTTCGTGGCACAGGAAAAGAAACCGCCGTATGCAATCAACATTCTTCAAGCCGATGAATACATGATGATTGAGGGAAAGAACTTGTTTCACGATTTGATGGAAATATACCATAACTGCAAGGTTACTGACAACTGGTATGGATACATGGGCGAAACCGGGGACGTACAGAGTCTTGGATTGCCAAAATGGTTACAGAAAGAATTTGAATAGGAGGACAAACAACTATGTCAAACAATGAAGTAAAAGAGTATCAGGTAGGAGCACCTACAATGCAACTTCCTGATACGTCAAAAATAAATCAGGGAACCGTTGCTATTGAGTCAAGCAGAGCCATGGTAGAAGCACAGGGAAAGCTTCTGTTGGCAAAACAGTTTCCTAGAAACTACACACAGTCTTACACCAAGGCGATTGAAGCGTGTCAGCGGAAAGGATTTGCCGAAAGTGCATTCTATTCTTATCCAAGAGGAAAAGAAACTGTCACAGGAGTTACGATCAGATTCGCTGAAGAACTTGCTCGCTGCTACGGAAACATGGATTACGGTATTAAAGAGCTTTCACACGAAGAGGGACGGTCTGAGATGCAGGCTTACGCTTGGGATTTGGAAACGAACACTATTTCCAGTCAGAACTTTACTGTTGAGCATATTAGGGAGACTAGATATGGGAATAACAAGCTCACATCCCAGCGCGACATCTATGAGAAGACTGCCAACGATGGAGCAAGAAGACTCAGAAGCCGTATCCTTGCAATTTTGCCACCTGACCTTATTGAAAACTGTATCAATGAGTGCAAGAAGACTCTCAGGGGAGAAGAGAGTTTACCACTGTCTGACAGAGTAAGAACACTGGTTGCGTACTTCTCTAAGAAAGGCGTGACACAGGAAATGATTGAGAAACGTCTGAACCACAAAGTTGAGACCATGACTTCTGACGAACTTGTTGAATATACCGGAATCTATAACGGTCTGATTCACAAAGAAACAACCGTCTCAGATTGGTTCAAGCAACCGAAGACAGCTAGTCAGATTTCAGAGCTGATGAAAGAGGAAGAAGAGAACGAGAAAAAGGGTGATAAGTAATGGAATATCATGTGACTGTTAAAGGGTTTAAAAGCGGATTGAATGAGCTTTTAGGTGGAAGAATGTATGACCACCGGACAAAGAAGTATCGTAATCCGGAAAAGAGTAGAAATGATGCAATCTGCGCTAAGTACATCAAACTGAGCAAGGATTTACGTGGCGTAAAGATTGAAAGACCTGTAATTATTCATTATTCGTTTTATTGTGAAAACAAGATGCACGACAGGATGAATGTTGCTTCTGCTTTTATTAAGTCTTTTGAAGATGCGATGCAAAAATGTAGAATTATCAGAAATGATGGTTGGGACGATGTACTCACTCCAACACTATCATTTGATATTGACAAGCAGAAACCGAGAGTAGAAGTAACAATTGAAGAGGTAGAAGAATGAATAATGTAAGTTTAGTTGGAAGACTTGTCCGTGACCCGGAAGTGAGATATGGACAAAATGAAAGTGTTTCAGTAGCAAAGTTTTCACTGGCAGTTGAAAGGCGTTTTAAAAGAGACGGTGATCCTACAGTTGATTTTATCAATTGCACAGTATTTGGGAAATCAGCAGAATTCACAGAGAAATATTTCCGAAAAGGAATGAGAGTTGCGATTACTGGAAGAATTCAGACTGGCAGTTACAAGAACAAAGATGGACTGACTGTCTTTACGACAGAGATTATCGTAGAGTCACAGGAAATCGCCCAGAGTAAATCAGAGAGTAATGAAAGTTCCACTGCTAGCAATGCAGAAGCTGGAAAATCACCATACGGTTCTAGCGGAGACGATTTTATGTCTATTCCTGAATGTACTGAAGATGAACTCCAGTTCTCATAAGCCGAAAAAGTGTTGCCATCCAGATTGCTTTAATTGTCCGTATTCCGATTGTATATGGGATGAACTTACGTCAAGCGATATGTCAGAGACTAATAATCGAGACTATCAATTTTACGAAGAGTCAACAGGTGAAAAGTATCACAAAGGTACGGACAATGAATACAGAGCAGAAAGAGAAAAGCTGTACAGGAAAGAGCATCCGGTCAAAAGAGATCGTTCTGAATACAATAAACAATATTATCTGAAGAATAAGGAAAGGATTAAAAAGAATCGTTCCAGTTCTTATGACACTGATTGCAATACGAAAAAATGTAAAAAGTGGAGAAAATCTCACATGGAACACAAGAAAGAATATGACAGAAAGAGATATTTACAAAGAAAGGCAGAATTAAAGCCAGGGGGATCTTGATTTGGGAGAGAGAAGAATGTTTACAAAAAGAATCACAGAATCAGATGAATTTTTGGAAATGCCTAGCAGCTCTCAGATGCTTTACTTCCATCTTTCGATGAATGCTGACGATGATGGATTTGTCAGCAATCCACGGAAGATTCAGAGAATGTGCGGTGCTTCAAATGATGATTATGACTTGTTAATTATGAAGAGATTCATTCTGACGTTTGAAAGTGGTGTTATCGTAATCAAGCATTGGAGAATGCATAACTACATTCAATCTGACAGATACAAGCCAACTGATTGCATTGATGAAAAGAAGATGCTTGGGTTGAAAAAGAACAAGGCTTACACTCTTGATGAATCTCAGATGGATAAGAGATGCATCCCGGCAACTGACAAGATTACATCTGATAGAGAAATCGAACAAATTGAGGAAACAAGCAGTCAGATTGAGTCAATTAAAGAAATCATATCGTACTTGAATATGAGAACCGGAGCAAGATACAGATATCAAACTCAAAGCACTCAGAAGCATATTAGAGCAAGGCTGAATGAACATTTCACTGTTGATGATTTCAAGGCAGTAATTGACAAGAAATACGCTGAGTGGAACGGGACAAACATGAGCAAGTTTTTGAGACCAGAGACATTGTTCGGGACTAAATTTGAGAGTTACTTAAATCAGAGTCAATCTACTGCAAATTCTGCCAATGGAAAGATTTCTGAATGGAGGGAGTTACGGACATGACAAAAAATGAAACAATTCAAATCATAATGATGATTCAAGCCACGTATCCTCAATGGGATGTGCAAGACAAGCAATACACCGTCAATATGTGGCAGAAGATATTCGAAGAAGAAGAATACAGCGTTGTTGAACAAGCTTTGATGGCTTACATCAGATCAGACACAAAAGGTTTTGCACCAGTCCCAGGACAATTAATGGAGAAGATTCATTTCATTACTCAACCAAAACAGATGAACGAAGTAGAAGCGTGGTCTCTTGTCAGCAAAGCACTCAAAAGATGCGGGTATTATGCTGATGAAGAATTTGAGAAACTTCCGAAGCTTGTTCAGAAAGCAGTTGGCAGCCCTAGTCAGTTAAGAACATGGGCAATAGACAAAAATTACAATGAACAGGTAGCTAGTTCAAACTTTATGCGATCTTACCGAGAAGAAGTGAGAAACGAAACACTGTTCGGTAAGATGAGTTTAGTGATCAGAAATGCAATTACAGATAACAGAAATGTTGGAATGATTGAAGAGAAAGGATAGAGAATATGAGTGAAGTTATTAAATCATACAAAGGATTCAACAAAGACATGACTTGCAAAGGTTTTCAGTATGAGGAAGGTAAAGAATATGAAGAAATCAATGCATTAGTTTGTGAAAATGGATTCCATGCTTGTGAATATCCGTTGGATTGTCTTAGTTATTATAGTCCTTCGGAAAGTGTATATCATGAAGTTGAACAGAGCGGAAAGCTTTCGAAAGAATCATGCGATACCAAAGTTGCATCAACAAAAATTAAAATTGGTGCAAAACTTAGTATTGCAGGATTAGTAGAAGCAGCTATTGAATATACGAAAGAAAGAGTCAAACAAGAAGAGGATTCCGATGGATACTGTGGAGCATCCACAGCGACAGGATACAAAGGAGCATCCTCAGCGACAGGAAACTGTGGAGCATCCACAGCGACAGGAAACTGTGGAGCATCCACAGCGACAGGAGACTACGGAGCATCCTCAGCGACAGGATACAAAGGAGCATCCTCAGCGACAGGATACAAAGGAGCATCCACAGCGACAGGAAACTGTGGAGCATCCACAGCGACAGGATACAAAGGAGTATCCTCAGCAGAAAGCCCTAACGCTGTCGCTGTGGCTTGGGGATATAAAGGAAAAGCGAAAGGCGTGAAAGGCTCGTTTCTTGTCCTTGCAGACTGGGAGTGTAAAGGAAAAGAATCAGATAACTATTATAAAGAAGATATGTGGGAACTCAAAGATGCTGTGATTGTTCGTGTTGACGGAGAAACAATCAAAGAAGATACGTGGTACACGATGGTTGACGGAAAAGTTGTTAATGAGGAGAAGTGTAATGAGATATAAAGCAGGAGACAAGGTAAGAGTCAGGAGCGATTTGCAGATTAGTAGACGCTATGGAAGTTATACGTTTGCACCCGGAATGGATCACTACAAAGGTAGCGTTGTGACAATTTCGAAAGCACACCAAAATTTATACTTCTACTGCATTGAGGAAGATAGAGGAAGATGGATCTGGGCAGACGAAATGTTTGAGCCAGTAGAGGACGAACTGACAGCGGAAGAAGCAATTAGGCGTAAGTGTGAAATGTGTGAAAGTATTTCATGTTCTGAATGTAAGTTCAGTAGACTTAATAATGGTGAAGATCTTTACTGCAATAAATTTTTAGAAAAATACCCTGAACAAGTTGTTGAAATCCTCAAACAGTGGAAGAAAGAC
>OHAD01000507.1_pt1 | contig 45867 bp, 41 predicted proteins | sample 1577011 | NCBI WGS metagenome assembly OHAD01 (sample SAMEA3541510, study PRJEB24748) | human gut metagenome | biome: human gut; feature: human-associated habitat; material: faeces | place: China | collected 2012 | reverse complement strand
TACCAGAGTGCCCGGAATGTCCGGAGTGCCCCTCTGAGCCGGAAGCGCCGGAAGAACCAGAGATGCCGGAGTGTCCGGAATGCCCGGAGTGTCCGGAATGCCCGGAATGCCCGGAGTGTCCGGAATGCCCGGAGTGTCCTTCGGAGCCGGAAGAGCCAGAAATACCAGAGTGCCCGGAGTGCCCGGAGCATCCATGTCCGCCCTGTCATCCCAGCCCTTGCCCGCCTTGCGGCCAGCCAATGACCCCGGAAGAGTGCCAGAAGATGCAGCATTACACGCCATTGCCCCAGCGGCCGACTCCCCAGGCCTGCCGACAAAATGGCTGCATCACCGACAACCAGGGAGCTATGGCCCAGAATGACAACCATTCCCTTACCGTGGGGTGCAATGGCCCCATGCTGATGAAGGACGCCTATTATCTGGAAAAGATGGCTCATTTTGACCGGGAACGCATTCCCGAGCGGGTGGTGCATGCCAATGGCACCGGGGCCTTCGGTTATTTCCAGACCACTTGCTCCATGGCCCGGTACACCAAGGCCGGTCTCTTCTCCCAGCCGGGCAAGGTGACGCCGGTATTTGTCCGGTTTTCCACCGTGGCAGGCCACAAAGGCAGCGCCGATACCTTGCGGGACCCCCGTGGATTTGCTGTGAAGTTTTATACCGAGGAAGGGAATCTGGATATCGTGGGCCTGAATTTCCCGGTATTCTTCATCCGCGATGCCATGAAATTCCCCGATTTGCTCCATTCCCTCAAGCCTGCGCCCGACACCGGTGTGAAAGACAACACCCGTTTCTGGGACTTTTACAGCCAGATGCCGGAATGCACCAATATGATCACATATCTGTATTCCGATGAGGGCACCATTCCCTCTTTCCGGAAGATGGATGGATTTGGCGTCAATACTTATGTGTGGGTCAACAGCCAGGGAGAGCGGTTCTATGTGAAATACCATTTCCGCTCCCACCAGGGGAAAGAGACGGTGGACCGTCACGAAGCGGCCCGCCTGGCCGGGGTGGAGCCTGATGTGGCCAAAACCGACCTGTACCGCACATTGGAAAGCGGGCAAACAGCGTCCTGGGATCTGGCGGTGCAGCTGATGCCCATCTGCCAGGCCACCATGCAGGATTTTGATCCTCTGGACGATACCAAACTGTGGCCGGAAGATCACTTCCCCCTGCATAAAGTGGGACAGTTGGTGCTCAACCGGAACTTTGAAAATGAGTTTGCCCAGGTGGAGCAGTCGGCCTTCTGCCCAGCCAATCTGGTGCCCGGTATCGAGTTTTCCGATGATAAAATGCTCACCGGGCGGGTGTTCTCCTATGGGGATGCCCAGCGCTACCGGGTGGGGCCCAACTACACCGAACTTCCCATCAACCGTCCTCGCACACCGGCCAACAATTACCAGCAGGACGGCATGATGCGCACCACCTTCCGGAAAGGAACGGTGAATTACTATCCCCATAGCGGTGCTTTGGGCTGCGGGCCTCAGCAGAAAACTTCCTGTCCGCCCTATACCGCCCAGTATTCCCGGGGAAATCAGATCCGTTCTCCTTTGTATCAGGCCGACGACTTTACCCAGGCCGGGGAGCGTTTCCGGGGCATGAGCCGGTTGGAGCAGGAGCATCTGGTGGACAATATTGCCGTAGAGCTGGCGCAGACACCTGCTGTGATTTCGGATCAGTGCCTGGAGTATTTCAGAAAGGCCTGTCCGCAGTGGGCCGATATGGTGAAAAAAGCCATGGAGGGCTATTTGCAAAGACGCTGAGCACAGCAAAAAACGGACGGCATTGCCGTCCGTTTTTTCTTTTAGTTAGAAGAACAGATGCATGGCCAGCGCCGCCAGAGGAATGGCGATGAGGGTCCGCTCAATGAAGCAGATGATCAGTTCATGGAGCTTTACGGGGAGCTTAGTAGCCAGTATCACAGTGCCGGTCTCCGAGAAGAAGATGATCTGCACCATGGAAACGATGCACAAGAAGCACCGGGCCGACTCTGAGAGAGTGGCGGCCTTTTCCGAAATCAGCAGCACCGGCAGGAACATTTCGGCAATGCCCACCGGAATGGAGGGGGCAATAGCCGCCGCATCGGGCACCTGCAAAATTTGCAGCAGAGGCTGGAACACCAGGCCGATCCACTGGAAAAGCGGGGTGTATTCCGCCAGAATCATGGCAGAAACACCGATGGCCGCCAGCATGGTCAGCACCTGAGGGATGACCTGCAGACCTTCTTTCAGGCTGATGGCGATATCCTTGGACACCGGGTTTGCAACGAAAGCCCGCTTGACAGCCCGGCTTCCGCCGCGGCGAAGGATATCCTTGTCAAAATGGGCGTCGGCTTTCCGCTCTTCCTCGGTTTGCGGAGTTTCATCATAATACACATCGGGTTTCCGGCTGATGGGAGGGATGCGCACCACAATGGCCGAGATGATGAAAGCGGTGATAAAGCTGATCAGGTAGATGGCGGTGAAATGCTGGGCCACGCCCGCTGTGCTGATAACCAGATAGGCAAAACCGATGCTCACAGCACTGAAGCAGGTGGCCACCGCCACGGCTTCCCGTTTGGTGTAGACCTTTTGCCGGTAAAGACGGCTGGTGATGATAACCGCCAGGGAAGAGGAGCTGACAAAGGAGGCGGTGGCATCCAATGCGGCTTTGCCGGGGAGCTTAAACAGGGGGCGCATCAGCGGCTCCAGCAAAGCGCCAATGAATTCAATGGCGCCATAGTTCAGCAGGAAGGGCATAAAGAGGGCGCCCACCAAAATGATGAACAGCACACCCAGCACAATGGGCGGAAAAACGCTTTCACCGGTGGCCGCGCCTACAATGATCTCCGGGCCCACAAAAGAAGTGGTGGTGTGCAGGGTATAGATCACAGTGTACACCGTGCCCAGGCCATAGAGGAAGGTTTGGGCGATGCCTTCTTTCCGGTAGTGTTCATAGAGCTTTTTGCTCTTTTTGCCTTTGTCAATGTAACGGGAATACACATGGAGCAGGAAGTTGCCGCCAATGATAATGGTCAGAATCCAGTAGCCTGCATTGCCCAGCAGATCCACAAAGAAATTGTAGATCCATCCGAAGACGATCTGGGATTCACCGCCAATGGTCAGGTTGGTGAAAAAGACAAAAATTGCAACGGCAGTACACAGGATAAAGCGGATCAATCCTTTGGTGAACTGGGATTTGCTTAAAGTGATCTGATCCAGCTCCTGGGACGAGAGGTCAGGACTCAGCTTGATGGTTTCGGGAGCTGTTTTGGCCATAGAAGAGACCTCCTTATGGGGTAGTTTCTGTGGACAGGCGGCTATTTTTTCTTTGCGGCCAGAATGGACAGGAACTCAAAGACAATGTTGGCCGCCATGTAGGAAGTGATTTCCCCGTGGTCATAAGCCGGGAGCACTTCCACCACATCAAAGCCGATGTAGTTCAGATCTTTCAGTTTGCGGAGCATATCCAGGGTTTCGAAAGAGGTAAAGCCGCCCACTTCAGGAGTGCCGGTGCCGGGGGCATAGGCCGGGTCCACAAAGTCGATGTCAAAGGTGAGGAAGCAAGGCTTGTCGCCCACCCGCTCCAAAGCGGTGCGGATCAGTTCATCGGTGCCCATTTCCCGCACTTTGTGAGCGGGGATCAGCAGCATTCCCAATTCGGCTGCCATTTTGTGCTCGTTGGGATCATACAGGGAGCCGCGCATGCCGATCTGGATGGAATGAGAGGGATCGATGAGGCCTTCTTCAATGGCCCGGCGGAAGGGAGTGCCGTGGTTGTATTTTTCTCCAAAGACCTCGTCGCACAGGTCGGAGTGGGAGTCAAAATGAACCAGAGCCACCGGGCCGTGCTTTTTGGCTACCGCCCGCAGCTCAGCCAGGGTGATGGAGTGGTCGCCGCCCAGAACGATGGGAATGGCGTTTTCCTGCAAAATGCCAGCGACGCCTTCCTCGATGGCCTTATAGGAAGGATGGATATAGCCAGGGGTGATATTGAAATCACCGATATCGCCGCCCTTGAGGGATTCCATGATGTTCACCTGCAAAATCACATTGTTGGGCTTCATCATGGCGGAAATGGCCCGGATGGCCTGGGGGCCGAAGCGGGAACCGGAGCGGAAGGAGCTGGCGGTGTCAAAGGGAGCGCCGGCGATGACGAAGTCCAGACCTTGAGCGGAATCCACTTTGCTCATGCGCATAAAGGTTCCGGTGTTGCAGAAGCGGGGAGAAGAAAGAGCGCTGGCGGGTTGTTTCACAGTAGACATATCCATACCTCCTGAAAGTGCAGTATCAATAAATCTTTTATGCAGCATCGACGCTTTCTATGGGTAGATTGTAGCACGGTGAAAACATTGTGGTTATAGGAAAAGACGATAACATATCGGAAATATAGAGGAAACAACCAAAAAAAGTCCAAAAAATAGCGAAAACTTGTGATATAATATAATGCAAGCAGAGGAGGTGAAGAACATGAACATCAAGCATCTCAGCTATGTGGTGGAGATCTGTCGCTGTGGATCCATCAACAAGGCGGCCCAGAACCTGTATATCTCCCAGTCCAGTCTCAGCGGCTCGGTGAAAAGCCTGGAGGAAGAGCTGCATTATCAGCTGTTCCGGCGGAAAAACTCCGGTATTGAGCTGACGGAGGAAGGGAAGTTGTTTTTGGAATCGGCCAAAAAGATTTTGGCGGAGGCCGAGAAGATCTATCGGGTGCCTGAACAGTTTTCCAGCCAACGGAATCTGTCGGTGTGCTGCACCTATTCCACTTTGCTGATGCAGAGCTTTATCCTCTTCAAAAAATCCCACCCGGCCCCAGGGGTTCAGGACGCTTTCAAGGAAACCGGCCTGATCCAGACCATCCGGGATGTAATTGCGCAGCAATACCGGCTGTGCATCTTTTACTGCTTCCAAAGCAGGCGGGAGTATCACGCCCGCTATGCGGCCCGATACAATATGGTGGTGGAGCCTTTGTGCGAAGGCATTCCCGCGGTGGCGCTGCTCTCCCGGCAGAACCCCCTTTCTTCCCGGCGGGATATCCGGCTGGAAGATCTGCCCACCCGCAGGCTTGTCACCTATGAGAACTTCGAATACGAGGATTGGCTGGGAATGCTGGGCATCCCGGCCAGTGCCAATGTGCTCTATATCTTTGATCGCGGCGGCCTGTTGGATGCGGTGCGCAAGGACAATTATATGGCGGTGGTCATGTACGATCCCCAGCAGCAGCGGGAATTATCCGATTGCGTCACCCTGCCCATCACCGGATTTTCCGATACCCTGGATGTGTGCCTTATGCGCTCCAAGTCCTATACCCTCAACGCCAGGGAGAAAAAATTCGTCCAGTTCTGCAAAAAACGGTTCCAGACCGCTCATGAGATTTGATTTTATAAATAAATACGCAAAAAGCCCCGCAAGACCAAATGGTCTTGCGGGGCTTTTATAAAAGGAAGGATCTTACTTATTTCTTCATAGCCTCTTCATAGGCCAGAACGCGCTGCATCTCGTTGTAAACGATCATGTAGCCTTCGTCCACGCCCATGCCGGGCTTCGCCAGGATCTGGTCAGGCTGGGTAGCCATGGCCACCTGGACACACACCTGAGCGCTCCGGTCGGTCTCGTTGCAGGTACCGCCCTGATAAGCGCCGATGCCCTTCTTCTTGCAGTAGAGCACAGCTTCGGCGATGTCGTTCATGCCGCCCAGGTCGGGGGTCTTGATCTGGATCATATGGCCGGCCTTGTTGTCGGCGAAGTAGATGATGTCCTCCAGAGTGTTGCACCACTCGTCGGCCACGATCTCCACGGGGATGTTCTTCTTATCGCAGATCGCAGTGAGATCCCGCAGAGCTTCCATCTGCTTTGTGCGGTCGCCCACATCCACGGGGCCTTCGATGCGCAGGTGGAAGGGAGCGGCAGCGTCGCACAGGGTCTTCATGTAATCGGCGATCTTCTCCAGATCGTTGTTGAAGGCGATGCCCATGGTGCCGTACACATCGATGTGCAGCACAGGCTGATAGCTCTCGTCCTTGCGCAGGGCGATGATGCGGTCATGGAGCCACTTCACATACTCCAGCAGCTTCTCGCCGTTCTTGCCCAGCTTGGTCTCCACATGGTTGATCAGAGCATGAGGCAGAACCTGAGCGCCCTTCAGGATCATCTTGTCGGCGTTCTCATAGCGGTTGTCGCCGGACTGGGTGAAGATGGGCAGCTCCTTGTCGGAGACCTTGCAGCCATATTCCTCAGCGATGACTTCGGCCATGATGGTGTGCTTGGACTTGGCCACAGCATCCAGGATAGCCTGGGTGACGCCATAGCGGATGGCGGTGTGGATGCGCTTGCCGGTTTTGGGATCGGTCATGCTGTTGATTTCGCCGGCCAGCTCCTTGAAGCTGGTGAGCTCACGGCCGATCAGGTGGGGAGCCACCACTTCCTGGATGTAGGGGATGAAGTCCTCAGCCAGGAACAGGGGATCGCGTCCGCCAGCACCGGAATACTGCACCGCAGCGCAGTCGCCCAGGGCGATCTGGCCGTCGGAGAGAACCAGCTGCACGCTGATGGCTTCGCCAGCCATACGGATGGAGGTGAAGCCGGGGGTCATGGGCTCGCCGATGTAGGCGGCGCCATCGTTCTTTGCGCCGGCTTTGATGGCCTTCTGGTCGTCAAAATAGAAGCCGGTGCGGCCTTTGGAACAGATTACTTTTTCGATTTTCATGGGAATCCCATCCTTTCGAAACGGTTGAGTGTTATATGTTCACAAAATAGAGCAGAAAACAGAGTTATTTGTTCTTGGGACGGCCAACCAGCTTGCCTTCGGAGATGGCGTACACATCGTCGATGACCATCTGGAAGTTGGCGGGACGCTTCTCGAACTTGGCGCGCTCTTCCAGCTTGGCGATGTGGGTGCCCTTGATATCGTCGTCGAAGGGCAGGTTGCCGAAGCTGAGGAAGCGGACGGCGCCTTCGTTGTCGCGGGCGGGCAGAGCGGCGCCGCGGTTATATTTGCTGGGGGAGAAGGGCACATCGATGACACCGGCGGCGAAAGCGGCCACAGCGGACTTTTCAAAGTCGTTGCCGCCCAGCTCCAGGGTCTTGTTCAGGATGGCCCGGGTCTCGTTCATGATCATGTGCTTTTCAGCCATGGCCCGAGGACCGTTTTTCATGGTCTGGCAGGAAAGCATGTTAGCCAGCTGCTTTGTGGCACGCAGACCGGCGGCGTTGGCTTCCTTGGTGGGGATGCCGAAAGCCTCGTGAGGAGACTTGACGATCACCTTGGTAGCACCGGCCAGAACAGCGGTGGCAGCGCCCCAGGAGATAACGGCGAAGGCCTGAGCCTCGTCCTGGGGGAATCCGCCCATCCACTGGTGGAACACAGTGGAGATGCTCACATCGGTGAAGCCGAAGCGGTCCAGATATTCCCGGGTCACTTCTTCCAGAGCGTAGATAGCGCCGATATCCTGGTACAGGTTGCCGCACTGGCCATAGCCCACAGAGATGTGCTTGACGCCCTGCTCAGCAGCCAGCAGCGCTTCCAGAACGGCTACAGCATGGGAGATGCAGGGGGGCACCAGAGTGCCGGTGAGGGGGCCATAGGGCTCGCGGTCGATCTGCACGCCGGCTTCTTCATACAGGCCGGTGAGGCGGTCGGTGTACTTCCAGTAGCGGATGGTCTCCTCCAGAGTGCGGTCCTTGGCATAAGGCACATTGTAGGAGATGCCGCCGCCTTCGTAGGAGGTAAAGCCGCCGGCATAGGCGATTTCGGTGAGCAGACGGGCGTCAGGAGTGCCGTGGCGGATCTGCATGGGCACGCCCACAGACTCGGTGACCTTGCGGCAGTTCATCACGCCGTGGTTGACAGCCGGGAAGCCGTTGAGCATGGCCTTGCCATGGGCAATGGATTCCTCGATGCCCTTCTGGCAGTCGTTATACAGGTTGTGACGGGTGTAGCTGTCGATGGTGGTGGGCAGCAGGTCGGCATGGCCTTCCTTCTCCAAAAACTGCATCAGCTCGATGTGCTTGTCGATCAGAGGCACACCGGCACGGGGCTGGATCAGGGTTACTTTGTCCTTGCGGGCCTGCTCCAGCTTCTTGGAAAAGACTTTGGAATCGGGCAGAGACTTGTGGTAGTCCACCGCTTCCTGGAAGTTGACATCCTTGCCGGTGGGCCAGGAAGCCAGAACTTCTTTCTGCTGGCGGCGGAATTCGTCCATTGACATCTTGTTCAATGTATCGCTCATCTTCTCATCCTCGCTTTATATTTCGATCAATTCGTTTTTCATGATTTTCAAAGCCACATCGGGCAGCTTCTGGGACAAAAGCCCCATGGCCGACAGGATGTATTTGGCGTCCAGCAGGCACTTGGCCTTCCGGGGCCGCAGGGACAGAGGCTCCTGTTCGCTGAAGCTGGCTTCCGACAGAATGGCGGCCGGGTCCTTGGAGGTGATCACCGGTCCGCCGGTGCCGATCAGCCATTTCACATCGCTCAGGTCCTTGCCGGTCTGCATATACCGTTCGCCCAGAGGGGTAAACACCACTTCCAGATGACCGGCATGACGCTCGCAGGCGTTTTTGGCAGCCGATTTGGCCAGGGCGATATCGATCTTTTCCATGGCTTCGTTCTGGGGCAGGATATCCGGGGTCTTGTCGAACACATCCAGCGTCTGCCGCAGCTCTTCCACCGTCACACCGGCGTCCTCAGCGAAGAGTTCTTCGCCCTGAAGGGCCACGATGGTCCGGGCGTTCCAGCGCATTCCCAGATCCCCTTCCACCGAACGCTTGGCGGCCGGATGGGGCAGACCTTTCAGCATGGCGCCGGAATAGACCGGGCAGCCGTTGGTGACGGAATACACATCGGTGGTGGCGCCGCCGATGTCAAAGGCCATCAGACTGCCGATGCCCTCTTCATCCCGGGTGCCCCGGGAGAGAAGGGTGATGGCGTCCAGAACGGCCGCCGGTGTGGGAATGATGTCCCCGTCCATCTTTTCGGCCAGTTCCCGCAGGCCCTTGGCGTCCACGATGCGCTCCAGGAAAACCTTGCGCACCGCTTCCCGGGCGGGCTCGATGTTCAGTTTGCCGAATTCGGGCATCACATTGGGGCAGACCACCGCTTCCTTGCCCGCTTCTTCAATGAGACGGGCCGCTTCCCCGGCAGCGCTTTTGTTTCCGGCGATGATCACCGGGAAGCGGAGGGGGCAGTCAGCCAGCACCTTGGCGTTGTGCAGCATCACTTCGCTGTTGCCGCCGTCGGTGCCGCCGGAGAGCATGACGATATCGGGCTGCAACTCTGTGAGCTCCTGGGCTTCGGTATCGGTCATTTTGTAAGCATAGGCCTTGAGCACCTTGGCCCCGGCGCTGAGGGAAGCCAGACGGGCCGCTTCACTGGTCAGGTCGGGCACCAGACCGCAGGCCACCATTTTCAGGCCGCCGGCGGCAGAGGAACAGGCCAGACGGAAATCAAATTCCATGGGATGGCCCACCTGCTCTGTGAGAAGGGCCAGGGCTTTTTGGAAGCCGATGTTCACATCGTCAAAAATGGTGGTGGGGGACATGGCCCGCCCCACGATGCGGCACGCTTCCAGGTCCGCGGCAGTCACCTTGGTGAAGGTACTGCCGATGTCGGTAAACAGAGCGTAACTCAAAGGAAAGACCCCTCTCTTATTCGCCCAGTTCCCGGCGCAGGTCGGCGATGGTTACATCGGGCATGGTGCCGGGGGCATAGACATAGTTGAAGCCCATGTCCTTGAAGATCTTCTCGGTCTCCTTGAAGTCCCGCTTGCCCACAACCAGGTTGCCGCCGCAGAAGAGGGGAATGTTGCCGATGCCGGCTTCTATGCACTTTTCCCGCATGCCCTGGCAGTCCAGCTCGCCCTGGCCATAGAGGGAAGAGACCATGATGGCGTCAGCATTTGTTTCGATGGCGGCCTTGATGAATTCGTCCTGGGAAACCATCACGCCCAGGTTGACCACTTTGTAGCCGGCCTCGGTGAAGGCATGATCCAGGATCTTGTTGCCCACAGCGTGGACATCGGCGCCGATGACGCCCAGTACAAGAGTTTTCATATTGCACCTCATATTATTTAAAATTTGTTGATGTCGGAAAGATCGTCCAGCCGCTCGGGCTTGGCCACAACGCCTACCAGCATATAGCCCCGGCGCACCGGGTCATAGACAAAGTCGGGAGCCATGGCAAACAGCTGAATATCGCCGGTGTTGCGCAGGTGGATGCGGGGGCCGGTGCAGTAAATACGGGCATCTCCCATGCGGATATGGTGCTCATCCAGATAGCACACATCCAGCTTGGCGTCGATGAATTCCTTGGCCCGCTTCTGCACTTCCTCCACAGAGAAGGAGGGCTTTTCCTCAAATTCCAGCAGGAAGCCCCGCTTCACATCCCCGTGAACCAGGGTGCTTGTGGGAATACCGTAGTCGATGTCCAGAATGTGGCACACAATGTCTTCGGCGGTATGGATCATCCGCCGGTAGTGGATGGAGCGCAGCACCTTCTGGGCGATGTCGGTGGGTTTGGGGCCGAAGATGTTGGGCCGGGCCACGATGACCTCTTCTCCGATGCCCACCAGCAGCTCTGCATTGCGGCCCAGGGCGGGATAGAGCAGATCGAAGTGCTCGATGACCACCCGCCGTCCGGCGTCGATGGCCGCCCGCACAGCCTCGGCCAGGCGGTAAGGCTGGGTGAAAGCCGATTCAAAGCGCACATCCATGTGATAGGTGTGATCCCGGAAGCGGCCGGATTCAAAGTGGTCCATCAAAGGCAGAGGACGGGTGTACACATCCTCATCGTCGTTGGTCAGCTGAAGACCGGGGAACATTCCCCGCACGATGAGGGATTTGCCGCTGCCCGCCTCTCCCAGAATGCCCACGCAGTGGTCCTCCGGAGAAAGGTACTGGCTGGTGATGGTGTTACCCAGCTCCATCAAGCGCCTGCGCCCCCGGGGGGCATAATATTCGGTATACATAAAGGGATCGCTGGCAAATTTCAATGGCGTCATCTCCTTTCGGGTTCCGCCATAGGCCCACACCTAACATTGTATGCGAAAGGCCCAGGCGTTGCAATGTAAAAAGTTGCGGAAAACCATGCAAAGTTGATAAAAATAGCGGTTTTTGCCCCTTAAAATACCGGGATACCTGTATACAAGTATCCTGGGGCACCGATATTCCAACCGGAAAAAACAAGGCAAAAACAGCCTGGAACGAAAAAATGCTTGAAAGAATCAAGAAACTTCGAAAAAACAGCGGCGAAATACACAAAAACAGGGAAAAATTATTGACAGAAAAATAACAAATTCTGCCGCAAGATTGTGCACCCCACCTGGAAAGGATCAGAGGGCGATTTCCCCGGCCAGATTGGTGTGGAACATGGCCCGGATCTCTCCCAGATCCCGGGTATGGCCCAGGGCCCACATCAGCTTGGTGACGGCGGCCTCCCGCGTCATGTCAAAGCCCTGGATGGCTCCCTTGGCCAGGGCCTTCTGACCCACCTGGTACACCGAAAAGTCCGAGCGCTCATAGAGGCACTGGCTGCACACCACCACCGGAATACCGGCGTCGATGGCCTTTTCGATCTTGGAGACAAAGTCCCGGCGGACAAACTGCAATCCACCGATGCCGAAGGCTTCGATGACGATGCCATGGCAGCCGGCTTCGATCATCAGATCCACCAGCTTGGGATTGGTGCCCGGGGTCAGCTTCAGCAGGTACACATCGGAGTCCACGGTGTCCTCCAGCACGCATTCTCCCCGCTGGGGCGGAATCACCGACCGGTCCAGATTCAGGCCGGAGGAATCCACCACCCCGGCATAGGGATAATTGACGCTTTCAAAGGCGTCAAAGGCGGTGGTGCGCACCTTCACCGACCGGCAGCCCAGCATGATTTTCCGGTCAAAAGCTACAAAGATGCCGGGAGTGGCGCTGGCCGCCATGGCAAAGGCACAGGTCAAATTCAGAGGAGCGTCGCTGAGGGGACTGGCAATGGGCACCTGGGAGCCGGTGAACACCACCGGGATGGGAACATTCCGCAGCATGAAGCTCATCATGGAAGCGGTGTAGGCCATGGTGTCGGTGCCGTGGGTGACCACAATGCCGTCATAGAGGCGGATGTTTTGATAGATGGCTCCGGCAATGATCTTCCATTCCTCGGGCTGGATGTTGGTGCTGTCCAGAGTGAGGATCTCCTGGGTGGTGATGTCGTAGTTGGCCGCAGAAGGGCCCATATGGGACAAAATGGTGTCGGCGCCGGTGGGGGCCAGGCCCTCTTCCGAAGGAAGGGAGGCGATGGTGCCGCCGGTGGTGAGCATCAGAATCTTCTTCATGGGACTTTCTCCGCAAAAAAGCGGAGCCTCCTTTCATTATTCCTAATCATATCAATCAAGGGGAGCAAAACCGGCAAAACAAAAGAAAACGGTGCAGCTCCCATGGGTATATGGCAGGGTCTTTTTTTTATTTTACCACGGAGAAGGCTTTTTGGAAAGGAGAAATGGCAGGAGAATGGGAAAATCATCCACTTTTTTCCTGGAAAGGGGAGAGGGAAAAGGCGGGCGCTCCATGTGCGCTGCAAGATCCCTTTCTTTTGGGGATGTGTGCTGAAATTCAGGGCAAAAAATAGGGCAATCTGCCATGCTGCCTTTGATTGCGCCCCACTTTCCCCGGCGGTATAATAAAGATGCGGCGCGAGCCGGAAATGAAAAGGTAAGGAGGATATTTTTCATCATGTATGATCTGATTATAAGAGGGGGCACGGTGGTAGACGGCACCGGCGCACCTCGCTATCAGGCCGATGTGGCCATCAAGGGGGACAAGATCGCCTGCATCGCTCCTCATATCGAAGAAAAGGGCGCCAGAGAGATCGACGCCAAGGGCCAGGTGGTCTCTCCCGGCTTTATTGATTATCACAGCCATTCGGACAACAGCATCCTTCTGGGGCCGGACGGCTACAACTACCTGGAGCAGGGTGTTACCACCGAAATCACCGGCCAGTGCGGCACGGCTCCCACTCCCAGCTATCCCGGCTCTTTGCAGGAGGAAAAGGAGATCCTGCCGCCGGAAAAATTTGCTGAAGTGGAGAAGGCCTGCGATTCCTACACTTCCTTTATTGACTATGTTTCTCACATGGAACTGGGCAACAACATGGCCTTTTACATCGGCCAGGGCAATGTGCGGGGCCGGGTGATGGGCTTTGACGATTCCCTCCCCACCAAAGAACAGCTGGAAGAGATGAAAGCCTGGGTGCGTCAGGCCATGGAGTGCGGCTATCTGGGTATGACCACCGGATTGGTCTATGCCCCCTCGGTGTATGCAGGGGAAGAGGAACTGGTGGAGCTGGCCAAGGTAGTGGGCGAGTATGGCGGCAGCTATGCTTCCCATATCCGGGGCGAAGCGGACAATGTGGTGGAATCGGTGGAAGAAGCCATTCGGGTGGGCGAAAAGGCCGGTATCCCGGTGGTCATCTCCCATCTGAAGGTCATCGGCAAGCAGAATGAAGGCCTTTCCAAAAAGGTGCTCCAGGTGATCGAGGATGCCAACGCCCGTGGCGTCAAGGCGCGGGCCGATCAGTATCCCTATCTGGCGGGCAGCGCTCCCTTCATCAGCTGCATCCCGCCCAAATTCCATGTGGGCGGCGTGGAAAAGCTGGTGGAAAACCTGAAAGATCCGGAGTTCCGGAAGAAAGTCACCTATTCCATTGAAAATGAATACCAGGAGTTTGCCAGCAATCTGGTGGACGCCGGTTTTGAGGGCACACTCATGGCGGGCTGCGCCAAAACACCTCAGTATGTGGGCAAGACCATCGCCCAGATCGCAGAGGAAGAGGGCAAAGATCCCTGGGATGTGTGCTATGACCTGCTGATCGCCAACGACGGCATGGCCCAGGGCATCTATTTCAACCAAAACGAAAGCGATATGATGCGCATCATCGCCCACCCCTATGTGATGGGCGGCAGCGACTGGTCCAATTACCAGACCCATCTGGATCGGGACAAGGTGGGCGGCGGCCATCCCCGGGGCACTTCCACCTTTATCACCCGTCTGGCTCTGCTGCGGGACCATGGCCTTCAGACCCTGGAGCAGGCGGTGCACAGCGTCACCGGCCTGCCCGCCGAGATGAGCGGTATTGAGGGTATCGGCTGTCTGAAAGAAGGGGCCCATGCAGATATCTGCGTCTTTGACTATGCCGCTTTGGGAGCCGACAGCGATTATCTCCATCCCTTCCGGAAGAACCGGGGCCTTTCCTATGTGGTGGTCAACGGCAAGGTGGCCGTGGAGAACGGAGAATACAACGGCGTGAAAAATGGCCGGGTGCTGAAAAAAGCCCCGAAAGCATAAAAAAGGAGAAGGAAGATGAAAAATCCGTATCGCTGGGACAATCTCACAAGTCCTCAGATCAAAAAACTGTCGGAAGAAGGGGCGATTGTGCTGGTGCCGGTGGGTTCCACCGAGCAGCATGGCCCCCATCTGCCGGTGGGCACCGATGCACTGATGGCAACTGCCATGAGTGAAAAGCTGGCCGCCGCTTTGGGCGAAAAAGGGGTGCCCTGTGTGGTGGCTCCCACCATCGCCGTGGCCAATTCCACCCATCACATGAGCTTTGCCGGCTCCCTCACCCTGCGGCCCGAGACCTATCTGGCCCTGCTGCGGGATTACTGCCGCAGCATCGCCTCCCATGGCTTCCGTAAGATTCTGCTGGTCAACGGCCACGGGGGAAATATCGCCCCCACCAACACGGCCTTGATCTCCATCAATGAAGAACTGGGCTTCCCGGTGTATTTCACCGGCTACTGGCAGGCCAGCGCCCAGGCGGAGCAGGAGATTCTGGAGACCCAGAAGGGCATGATCCACGCCTGTGAGGAAGAAACCTCCCTGGTGCTGGCGCTGGACGACAGCCTGGTGGACCCCATCTACAAAGAAACCAAGGGCAACCCGGGCCACGGCTCCCCCATGCTGGATGAAGGGGTGTGGGAGACTTTCCACCGGATGGAGGCCCACACGGAAAATGGCGTCATGGGCAACTCCTATGCGGCCACAAAGGAAAAAGGGGAAGCTCTTACAAAAAGAATGGTGGAGGATCTGGCAGAAAAATTGGCCGACCCCTCCATTTGGGAACAGAAGGTCTGATAGGCCATCACAGTTCCGCCCCGCCCAGGGGAAGGCCCATGGCCGGGCGGGGGGAGCTCGGGGAGTGAAAAGGGAATGAAAGAGAAAAAGTGCCCGTTGTTTTATGGCTGGCTGGTGGTCATCGCCTGTTTTCTGGTGATGGGTGTGTCGGTGGGCGTGGTCAACAACAGCAACGGGGTCTATGTCAAGCCGGTGTGTGCCGATATGGGCTTTTCCCGGGGGGCCATGGCCATGAATAACACCATCATCGCTGCCTGTCAGATGGCGGTGGCTTTCCTGGCCGGGCGGATCTATGCCCGCTTTGAGCTGAAGGCCGTCATGCGTGTCAGCGGCCTTGTGATGGGACTGGGGTATATGACCTATTCCCAGGCCCAAAGTCTGTGGATGTTTTATGGCATCTCGTTGGTGGTGGGGCTGGCCCAAGGGCTTTTGGTGGCCGTTTCGGTGTCCATGCTCATCACCAACTGGTTTCATGCCCGCCGGGGCACCGCCATGGGCATTGCCTCCATGGGAAGCGGTGTGGGAGGCATGATCTGCAACCCCTTGGCCGCACAGCTCATCGGCACGGTGGGCTGGCGGCAGACCTATCTGATTTTAGGGGCGGGGATGCTGCTTTTCGTGGTGCCCGCCTGCTTTTTCATCATCCGCACCCGTCCCGCGGATGTGGGGCTCAGCCCTTATGGGGAGAGCCCGGAGGAAAATCATCCCGTAGAGGAAGAGGGACTGACGGCCCGCAGCGCCCGGAAGACGGCCCAGTATTGGGCCTTGAGCATTTTCGGCCTGATCAACGGCATGAGCGCGGTGGCGCTGGTGCACAATGTGACCCCTCATCTCAGCGATGTGGGCTTTTCGCCCATCACCGCTTCGGCGGTGGCCTCGGTGAGCATGGGATTTCTGGCCTTCGGCAAGGCGTTGGTGGGATATCTCTATGACAAACTGGGGCCCCGGCGGGCTTCCTTCCTCTCCAATGGCTCCATGGTGTTGGGATTTGTGGGAATGCTTCTGGTGCCCTTCCGTCCGGCCATCGGCCTGATCGTGCTGGGGTGCGGCGTAGGCGGAGCCTTCGGCGCTGTGGCTACCCCCATCCTCACGGAGATCATGTTCGGCCGGAAGGAATTCGGCGCCATTGTAGGGGCCATTACCGCCTTCGGCAACATTGGCGCCATGGTGGGGCCGGTGGCTGTGAGCAGTGTGTATGACATGACGGGCAGCTATAAGCCTGCTTTGTTCGGGGTGATGGTGCTGATGATGGGGGCACTGGTGGGATATCAGTGGATTCTCCGCCGGCCGGCGCCCCGGGAGAAACTCGCTGTTTTGGCAGGGGAGAGGAAAGAAGGAGGAATGTAACATGATCCGGGATCTGGCGAGAAAAAGCCGCAGCTGGCGGGGATATGACGAAAGCCGCAAAGTCAGCCGGGAGGAACTGGTGGAAATGGTGGAATGTGCCCGGCTGTGTCCTTCCAGCGTGAATATGCAGCCGCTGAAATACTACCTGGCCTGGGAAGAGGAGCAGGTGAAGAAGATCCAGCCTTTGACCAAGTGGGCCAGGGCTTTACAGCCCATGGAGCTGCCCCACAAAGGCCACTGTCCCACCGCCTTTATCGTGATTTGCCAGGATACCGCCTTGCAGCCTTCCATTCCTCGGTTCCAGAAGGACATCGGCATCGTGGCCCAGACCATGCTGCTGGCCGCCACCGAAATGGGCCTGGGTGGCTGCATGATCGGCAATTATGACGCAGGCCAGGTGAAAGAGGCTCTGGATCTGCCGGAGCACCTGATGCCGGTACTGATCGTAGCCATCGGCAAGCCGGATGAGACCATCGTCCTCACCGATGTGAAGGAGGATGGGGACATCAATTACTACCGGGACGAAAACGATGTGCACTATGTGCCCAAGCGCTCTTTGGAAGAGCTGATTATCAATAAATAAGCAAAAGGCCGCCGGGCAATTCCCGGCGGCCTTTTGCTTACTCTTCTTCGATCAGTTTTTTGATATAAAGGGCGGCTTCTTCGATGTACTGGCTCAAAGGGGCTTCACCCACACCACACACATGGATGCCCGATTTGTGATTGGGAATGAGTACCCGCTGGCCGGGGCTTTGTCCCACAGCGGCAGCCATGGGAGCGGAGATCTCCCCCAGCATGGCCCCTGCCATCAAAATGCCGATGGGGCCTGCCACCACATGGGCCCGGCCGCAGCACTGGACGATGGCATTTTCCCCGGTGGCTCCGTCGTCGGCCCCGGCCCGGAGCATGGCCGATGTGGCCAGGGCATTGGTGCCCAGGGCCAGCACATGGGCCTGGGGCACTTCTTTTTTCAATCGGCCGATGAGGGCGCTGCCCACGCCGCCCCCTTTGCCGTCGATCACAGCGATGGTCTTCATATGGTTTCTCCTTTGGCGTTTTGTTTCAGTATACCCCAAAGGGGGAAAAATGGCAAAGGGGAGCATCATAAGAAAAGTTTAAGCAAATTCCCCCTCCCCAAAAAACACGGGAGGGAGTATCATAGAACAGAGAGAAAAGGAGGGGTTTTTGTGCAGGCCAATATCTTGGTGGTGGATGATGAAAAGGAAATCGCCGATCTGGTGCAGGTCTACCTGGAAAACGAGGGCTTTGCTGTGTATAAATGCTATACCGGCAAAGAAGCGCTCAAGGTGATCGAAGAAAAGGACCTGGATCTGGCGCTTTTGGATGTGATGCTGCCGGAGATGGATGGCTTTTCCCTTTGCCGCATCATCCGCCAGAAGCACACCTGGCCGGTGATCATGCTCACCGCCCGGGGGGAGGAGATGGACAAGATCAATGGCCTGAGCCTGGGGGCCGACGATTATATCACAAAGCCCTTCAGTCCTTTGGAGATGGTGGCCCGGGTGAAAGCCCAGTTGCGCCGGGCCAGGCTGTATAGCGAAGGGGAGAAAAAAGAAGCGGATGTGCTGGATTTTGCCGGCATTCTCATCGACCGGAGCACCCACACCTGCCAGCTCAATGAGCGGACGCTGAACCTGACTCCCACGGAGTTCAAGATCCTTTGGCTTTTGTGCGAAAACCGGGGCAAGGTGCTCAGCTGTGAAGAACTGTTCCGGAAGGTCTGGGGAGAAAAGTATTTCACCAACAGCAACAACACCGTGATGGTACACATCCGGCATCTGCGGGAAAAGATGGGAGATGCCACCGACAAGCCCAAATACATCAAAACAGTGTGGGGTGTGGGGTATAAGATTGATGGCTGAGCAAAGCAGAAGACACCGGGATAAGCAGCGCTATGACCTGCGCCGCCTGCGGCGGAAGATGCTTTTTCAACTGATAGGGATTTTGATACTGACTTTTGTCATTGGCGCTGTGATCTGTACTGTGCTGGTGGACGATCTGCTTCAATATCCTTTTTCAGAGTTTGTCGTGTCGGCGGTCCAGGGATTTTCGGGGATGAGCCGGGACGAAGCCATTGAGGTTTATGCGGTAATTTTCCGGCAGAACAAAACCGAATGGCTTTTGCTTATGGGCGGGATCATTTTTCTCATTTTGTTTTGGCAGTTCACCCGCTGGTTCAGCCGGTATTTTCAGATGGTGGACAGCAAGCTGGATGAGCTTTTGCAGGAAGAAGGCCGGACGGGGCCCGATCTGCCCCGGGAGCTGGATTTCATCCAGGAAAAGCTGGAGCAGATCAAAGGGACTCTGGAGCGCCGCCGCTGGCAGGCCCAGGAGAGTGAACAGCGGAAAAATGACCTGGTTGTCTATCTGGCCCACGACATCAAGACCCCGCTCACATCGGTGATCGGCTATCTGAGCCTGCTGGAAGAGGCTCCCGATATGCCTGCCGCCCAACGGGCCAAATATACCCATATCACTTTGGACAAGGCCTTTCGGCTGGAAGAGCTTATCAATCAATTCTTTGAGATCACCCGGTTCAGTCTCCAGCAGATTGTGCTGGAAAAAGAGCCGGTGCGGCTGGATGTGATGCTGGCCCAGCTGGCCGATGAGTTTTATCCCATTCTGGAGCCGGAGGGAAAAGAAGTGCAGCTCCAGGTGGAAGAGGGGCTGATCCTGATGGCAGACCCGGACAAGCTGGCCCGGGTTTTCAACAATGTGCTGAAAAATGCCGCCGCTTACAGCTTTCCCCACACACCCATAGAGATTTTGGGAGAGCGGGAAGAGGGACAGGTGCGCATCACCATCCGCAATCAGGGACATCCCATTCCGTCTCACCAGCTGGAGACGATTTTTGAGAAGTTCTACCGCCTGGATGGAGCCCGATCCACAAACCGGGGCGGAGCCGGATTGGGCCTGGCCATTGCAAAAGAGATCGTCACAGCCCATGGCGGCACCATTTCGGCCCAAAGCGACAGCCGGTACACGGCCTTTACCATTACTTTGCCGGTGGAAGAGCTTTATGACGACCAGGAGGAGCAGGAATGAAAAAATGCGGGTCATCGGCAGTGGCCCAGGGGATCGGGCTTTTCTTGATGGCAGCCATCACCCTTCCCGCCGGGGGATTCAGTCTGTGGCTGGCCTTTGTTCAGCCGGAAAACCGGACGGAAACCATCTGGGGTATCATAGGAGCCATTTTGTTTTTTGCGGCCTTTGCCTATTGTGCCCATCGGGTGCTGAGACGGGGCGTGCCCTATATTCAGTACGATGAAGAAAAACTGGTGTTTCACCCATCCAAAAGGGAGGAGAGGGCCATCCGGTGGGATGAGCTGCGGGAATATGCTCTGCGTATCCGTATTGTGCCCTGGCTCGGGCTGGTGTTTTCCTTTTCCCGGGGAAAGGGGAAGCGGCCCTATGAATTCCCCATTTATTGGTCCCATCAGGGGTTCGGGGAATTTTACCGCCAGCTGAAAAAGCGAAACCTTTGGCGGGAAATAGAGTGTTTCGGGAAAATCTGGGAATGAAAAGAGAGCTGACCGTGGGGTCGGCTCTCTTTTTGCTTTGTCAAGGGAAAGAGGGAGTATCCGCCGCATTTTTTGGGAATTGTAAAAGAGAAACCACATGGATTTTACAAAAAAGCCTGCTGTACCAGGGCTTTTGGCGAAAAGAAACAGAGAAAACTCCTATTTTACGGCCTTTTTACAAGGGAGGATTTGGGATTTTACAAAGGGCTTTTAAGATAGAGCCGGTAAAAAGGAAAAAAGGGCGCCCGGCGCCCATCCACGGAAAGTGGGAGGAATGACATGAACAAAGTGATGAGCAAAAGCAAAGGAGGAAAAGAGATGGAAAAGATGAAACGGGGCATAAAAGATCTGCCCACTCTTTTCCGTTCATCGGCCTTCCGGAAAAACTTCAAGGAAAAGCTGATGGAAGTGGTGTTTTTCATCGCGGCCTGCGCCAGCATCCTGGCGGTAACCCTGATCTGCGTCTTTATTTTCCAGGGCGGCTGGAATGCGGTAAAGGAGGTCGGCCTTGCAGAATTTTTGGGAGGCACTAAGTGGAAACCTACCGCAGACAATCCCTCTTTCGGCATTTTCCCCATGATTATGGGCAGTATTTATGTCACCGGCGGCGCTTTGATCATCGGCGTGCCCATCGGCATTCTCACTGCCGTGTTTATGGCCCGGTTCTGCCCCAAATGGCTTCACCGCTGGCTGAAACCGGCCTTTGAATTGCTGGCCGGTATCCCCTCCATCGTTTATGGCTTCTTTGGCCTGATGGTGCTGGTGCCTCTGGTGCGTCAGTTTTTCCCCGGCGATGGCAACAGCATGTTCACCGCCTGGATCCTTCTGGGCATCATGGTGCTGCCCACCATCATCAGCATCAGCGAAGCGGCTCTGCGGGCGGTGCCCGAAAGTTATTATGAAGGCGCTCTGGCCCTGGGGGCCAGCCACGAGCGGGCGGTGTTCAAAACCATCGTCCCTGCGGCCAAATCCGGTATTCTGGCCGGCGTGGTGCTGGGCATCGGCCGTGTCATCGGCGAGACCATGGCGTTGATCTGGGTTTGCGGCAACCAGCCCCGTCTGCCCGACAGCATCTTTGACGGCGTGCGTACCATGACCACCAACATCGTTCTGGAAATGGGCTATGCCACCGGCCTGCACCGGCAGACTCTCATCGCCACCGGCGCTGTGCTCTTCGCCTTTATTCTGCTGATCAATGCACTCTTCGCAGTGCTCAAGCGCAAGGAGCTGAAACAATGAACGGAAATACACAGAAAAAATCCCTGCGGGCTGATCCCTTTTCCCTGGTGATGCGGGTTCTGGTATGGGGAGCCGCCTTGCTCACAGCCGGGGTTCTACTGGCTCTTATCGCTTATATTCTCATCCGGGGCGTGCCCAATCTGAAGCTCTCCCTGTTTGAGCTGGAATACAACAGCGAAAATGTGTCCATGTTCCCCTCCATCGTCATGACCATCTATATGACGGTGCTCACTTTGATCATCACCACCCCTCTGGGCATCGGTTGCGCCATTTACCTCACCGAGTACGCCAAGCGGGGCAATAAAGTGGTGGAGGTCATCCGACTGGCGGCCGAGACTCTGTCGGGCATTCCTTCCATCGTCTATGGCCTGTTCGGTATGCTCTTTTTCGTCACCGCCCTTCAGTGGAAAAACTCCATTCTGGCCGGTTCCTGCACATTGGCCATCATGGTGCTGCCCCTGATCATCCGCTCCACCGAGGAGGCCCTCAAGTCGGTGCCCGATTCCTATCGGGAAGCCAGCTTCGGCCTGGGAGCCGGCAAACTGCGCACCGTGGTGCGGGTGGTGCTGCCTCCCGCCATGCCGGGTATCGTGGCCGGCGTCATACTGGCCGTGGGCCGTATCGTGGGCGAGACGGCGGCGCTGATCTACACCGCGGGCACGGTAGCCAAGATCACGGCCAATCCTATGGAGTCGGCCCGGACGCTGGCGGTGCATATGTATGCTCTGTCCAGCGAAGGCCTGCACACCAGCGAAGCCTTCGCCACCGGTGTGGTGCTGCTTTTGGTGGTGCTTATGCTCAACGCCACATCCAATGCCATTGCCAAACGGATCACAAAGGGGAAATAACATGAAAAAGTTTGAGATTTCTGGTCTTGACCTGTATTATGGCGATTTTCACGCCTTGAAAAATATCAACCTGGATCTGGAGGAAAAACAGATCACCGCATTCATCGGCCCTTCGGGCTGCGGCAAATCCACCCTGCTCAAAAGCCTGAATCGGATGAACGATCTGGTGGAAGGCTGCAAAATCACCGGAAAGGTCTTGTTGGATGGGCAGGATATCTATTATAATTATGATACCAACCTGCTGCGGAAGAATGTGGGCATGGTATTCCAAAAGCCCAATCCCTTCCCCATGAGCGTCTATGACAACATCGCCTTTGGCCCGCGCACCCACGGTATCAAGAAAAAGTCTCAGCTGGATGAGATCGTGGAAAAGAGCCTGCGCAACGCCGCCATCTGGGACGAACTGAAGGACCGGCTGAAAAAAAGCGCTCTGGGCCTTTCCGGCGGTCAGCAGCAGCGGCTGTGCATCGCCCGTGCTCTGGCGGTGGAGCCGGAAGTGCTGCTGATGGACGAACCCACTTCGGCCCTGGACCCCATCTCCACCATGAAGATCGAGGACCTGGCACTGGAGCTGAAAAAGGATTACACCATCGTCATGGTCACCCATAATATGCAGCAGGCGGCCCGTATCTCTGACCAGACGGCCTTCTTCCTGTTGGGCGAAGTGGTGGAATGCAGTCCCACCCAGGAGCTGTTCTCCATGCCCAAAGACAAGCGCACTGAAGATTACATCACCGGCCGTTTCGGCTAAGAGAGGAAAGGGAAACATGAGAAATCGATTTGACAAAGAACTGGCGTCTCTTCACGACCTGCTCATCGAGATGGGCACCCTGTCCCAGCAGGCCATCGAAAGCGCCAAGGATGCACTGCTGGAGCAGGATGTGGAAAAAGTCGCCCGTACCCATGAATTCGAGCGGGAAGTGGATGAGCGGGAAAAAGAGGTGGAGCGCCGGTGCCTCAAGCTGCTTTTGCAGCAGCAGCCGGTGGCCAGTGATCTGCGGATCATCTCCACCGCTTTGAAGATCATCACCGATCTGGAGCGCATCGCCGATCAGGCCTGTGACATTGCCGAACTGGCCACCTACATGGCCGGACAGAAATATATCAAAAAGCTGGTGGATATTCCCCTCATGGCCGATGCCGCCACCAAGATGGTGAAAGAGAGCATCGATGCCTTTGTGGCCCGGGATATCGATCTGGCCCAGCGGGTCATCGCCTGTGACGATACCGTGGACGCCCTGTTCGATCAGGTGAAAAACGATCTGATCGCTCTGATCCGGGAGGACGCGGCCAATGGGGAGCAGGCCATGGATCTGCTGATGGTGGGCAAATACCTGGAGCGCATCGGCGACCATGCCACCAATGTGGCGGAATGGGTGGTTTTCTCCATCACCGGCCAGCATAAGAATGAGAGGGTTTTGTAAGCCCCTGGGAGGAAAGAAAAATGAGTGGATCTCCGTTGATCTATTGCGTGGAAGATGATGACAGCATTCGGGAGCTGATTTGCTACGCCCTGAAAAGCGGCGGTTATCAGGCGGAAGGCTTTGCCGAAAGCGGTGATTTTTGGCGTCGGATGGAGGAAAATACCCCCCGGCTGGTGCTGCTGGACATCATGCTGCCCGGGGAGGATGGGATGCAGCTGCTCCACAAGATGAAAAACGACGCTGCCCAGCGCAATATACCGGTGATCATGCTGACGGCCAAGACCACCGAGCTGGACAAAGTGGCCGGTCTGGATGCCGGGGCGGACGATTATATCACAAAGCCCTTCAGCGTGCTGGAGCTTTTGTCCCGGGTACGGGCCGTGCTGCGCCGCAGCCAGCCCACCGGCGCTGAGACACTGTCCTGCGGCGAAGTGACCATGGACCCCCTGCGGCGGACGGTCACTTCCTGCGGTCATCCGGTGGAGCTGACATACAAGGAATTTGAACTGCTCTGCTATATGATGCGCAACTGCGACATTGTGCTGTCCCGCACCCGGCTGATGGAAAATGTGTGGGGTTTCGATTTTGAAGGGGAGAGCCGCACAGTGGATATGCACATCAAGACCCTGCGGCAGAAACTGGGAGCCGGCGGCTCCATCATCAAAACGGTACGGGGCGTGGGATACAAAGTGTCCCAACGGGAATGACCGGCCCTGGGAGGGGTAATATGAAAAAGAATATCGTCCAATGTCTCATCCTGATCAGCGCTCTGGCGGTGCTTCTGACGGCCGTGCTGTCGGCGGTGGGCTTTTACAATGTCTACGAAGAGCAGGTGCAGAAGCAGCTGCGCACCCAGGCCCAGGTGGTGCGGGACAGTCTGGAATTTACCGAGGATCCCCTGGGATATCTGGAAGCCACCAAAAAAGCGGCAGGGGATACCCGATTTACCTTGATCGATCAAAACGGTGCCGTGCTTTTTGATTCCAGTGCGGATGCGTCTGGCATGGAAAACCATGAGGACCGCACCGAGGTGATCCGGGCCCGGGAGAGCGGCTTTGGGGAAGCCACCCGCCAGTCCGAGACCCTGGGACAGAAGACCTATTATGCTGCCGTGCGGTGTGAGGATGGCAGTGTGCTCCGGGCGGCGGTGGCGCTGCAAAGTGTCTCGGCGGTGTTTGTCAACAATCTGCCCATGACCCTGGGCGTCGTCCTTCTGATGGTGCTGGTGTCCATCCCGGTCTCCCGGCTGATGACCCGGCGGCTGCTGGCTCCCATCATGGATGCAGCCCAGCAGATCTCCCTGGAAGGGGAAGAAAATATCCCCACCCGGCCGATTTATGAAGAGATGGAACCCTTCCTCAACAAAATCCGGGCACAGAAGGCCCAGATCGCTGCTGATTTCCATCGGATTCAGCAGGAACAGGGGACAGTGGCCATGATCATTTCCGGGATGCGGGAGGGCCTGATCCTCATCGATGGGGATAAAAATGTCCTTTCCTGCAACGAAGGGGCCATCCATTTGCTTCAGGCCCACATCACCACCAACTACATCGGCCACAGCGTCATGGGCCTGTGCCGGGATCCGGAGTTTATGGGAGCGGTCAACCAGGCCGTCCATGACCAGAAGGCCAGCGAGATTGTGCTGGAAGTGGGCGGGCTTTATCTGCGGGTCTATGTGAGCCCGGCGGAAGGCGTGCCGGGGGCCATGATCCTCATTGTGGACGCCAGCGCCCATATCCGGGCCGAACAGCAGCGGAAGGACTTTTCCGCCAATGTGTCCCACGAACTGAAAACCCCTCTGACCTCCATCAGCGGCTTTGCCGAGATGATCGAAAGCGGCATGGCCCAGCAGCAGGATGTGGCCGGTTTTGCCGGAAGAATCCGCCTGGAAGCCAGCCGCCTCCAGTATCTCATCGACGACATCATGCGCCTGTCGGAGATCGAGGACGGTTCCAATCCGGGAGAATGGGAAAATGTTCCTTTGATGGATGTGGCCAAGGAGACGGTGGAGACCTTGTCCATCGAGGCCCAGGAAAATGGGGTTGCCATCAGCTGCGGCGGGGAACCGCTGACGGTGGATGCCAACCGGAATATGATGGAAGAGCTGATGACAAACCTGCTGTCCAATGCGGTAAAATACAACCGTCCAGGTGGTACAGCTCACATCAATGTGGAAAAGCGGGGAGAAATGGCGGCCATCATGGTCAGCGATACCGGTATCGGCATCCCGCCGGAGCATCAGAGCCGGGTTTTTGAACGGTTCTATCGGGTGGATAAGAGCCGTTCCAAGCAGACCGGCGGCACCGGCCTGGGGCTGTCCATTGTGCGCCATATCGCCGAGTATCACAAGGGTTCTGTCAGCTTGCAGAGCCAGGAGGATGTGGGCACCGAGATCACCGTGCTTCTGCCCATCCACCAGAAGACCGTTCAGGATCAATAAAATAAGACAAAAAGGCCCTGGAATTTTCCAGGGCCTTTTTGATTGGGGCGCTGCGGGAAAAAATTTCTTTTTTCGTCAACCAACTGGGGCGGAACACCGTCTAAACAGTACATCCACTGTTTAGGAGGAAAGAAGATGGAATTTACCATGGAGAGCCGATATGGCAAAAAGACTCTCGCAGATATGTCCCGGGCGCTGCGGAAAACCACCCGAAAGAAAAGCAACCGCCGCAGCATGATCTGGGCCTGGGTGGTGCTGGCGCTCAATCTGCTGTTTTTCCTGACGCCTGGAGAAGAGGGATTTGTGTGGAACTGGAACCGTATTCTTAACGGTGCCGCGGCGCTGCTGATGATTTTTGTCATCCTCCGCCAGGATGCCATCAACGGCTTTTTTGCCCGGAAGCGTATGCTCAAGGGAAATGGCTACAGCCGGGTGACATTTGGGGAAGAGGGATACACCAGCACCACTGAAAATGCCATGACCCAGTGGAGTTATCAGGCGCTGGCCGCCATTGGCGAGTCAGAGGAAAACCTGATTTTTATTCTGGACAAACGCTATGCCCAGGCCTGGGAGAAAGATTCCCTGGAAGGGGGAACGATGGAGCAGCTGCGGCAATTTCTCACGGAAAAAACCGGCTTGCCCATCACACGGGTATAAAAAGGACGGCCTTGCCGTCCTTTTTGTGCTGTTTTATTTTGATTAAAAATCGTACTCAGATTGTTGATTGGTCTCTTCCATCAGCTGGATGTTGATCTCATGGGTGGAACCCTGACGGTAGAAGGTCAGTTTCATGGTATCGCCTGCCTTGTGTTCATCCCGCAAGGTGCAGGCATCGGAGATGTTTTCCACCCGGATATCATCCACGCCGATGATCACATCCCCGGCGGTCAGGCCCTTGGCGGCGGCATCGCTTTCCGGCGCCACCTGATCCACCAGAATGCCCTGGGGAATGTTATAGAAGGCGGCGGCCAGGGCGCTTACATTGCGGCCGCTGATGCCGGTGAGGGGACGGCCGGACACATAGCCCTTGTCGATCAGTTCCTCCACAATGGGCTCTACGGTGTTGCTGGGAATGGCAAAGCCCAGGCCCTCGGAATCCTCGCTGCTGATTTTGGCGCTGTTGACGCCGATGACCTGGCCGTATTCGTTGAGAAGGGCGCCGCCGCTGTTGCCCGGGTTGATGGAGGCATCGGTTTGCAGCAGAACCATATTGCTGCTGCCCACCTGGATCTCCCGATCCACCGCAGAGATAATGCCGGCGGTTACCGTGCCGTTGAGCCCCAGAGGATTGCCGATGGCAATGGCGGCTTCTCCCACTTCCACCTGGCTGGAATCGCCGAACTCGGCGGCCGGCAGGTTTTGGGCGTCGATTTTCAGCACGGCAATATCGCTTTTCACATCGGTGCCGATGAGCTCGGCCGCGTAAGTTTCCCCATCGTCCAGCGTGACAGCAATGCTGTCGCCCCCTTCCACCACATGGTTATTGGTGACGATATAGCCGTCCTCCGACAAAATGATCCCCGAACCGGTGCTGCTGGTGGAATAGGTCTGGAAACTTTCGGTGATGACCCCCACCACCGAGGGGCGCACCTTCTGCACTACATCGCTTACATCTTTCACCACAAAGCCGCCATCGCTGTTTTCGGGCTTTTTCCGGATCTCCATGGAAAAGGCAGAATCGTCAGAAGATTGGGCGGAGTCGGTTTCCTGGGAGTCGTTGCCGCCCAAAATAGCGGTGAGGCCGTTTTCCGAGGAAAGATCGGTCTCGGCCGATTTGGAAGGGACTTCGTCAGGATCGCTGCGCAGCAGGAGATATCCCCCAGCGCCGCCCACCGCCACCAGAATGGCGCAGACGGCACAGCCCCGGCGCAACCGGGCCCGCCGGCGCTTCTGGGCCAGTACCTCCTCATAGCTGCGGTAGGAAGCGGCATTCTGGTAATAGTGAGGGGTGTTGTTTTCCTGGAAGTGATCTTGGGAATCTTGGGGATCGTGGCGATGGAACATAGGCATTCTTCACCTCATAGGGATGTGGGGATGGTAAAACAGAATTCGGTCTGGCCGTCGCCGCTTTTGGCGTAGATATCGCCGCCATGACGGCCCACCAGGGTTTTGACGATATAAAGGCCCAGGCCGGAGCTTGTGACTTTGCTTCCACGGGACCGGTCGCCTTTGTAAAAGCGTTCGAAAATATGGTCGATGGCCTCCGGGCCGATGCCCGGGCCGGTGTTGACGATGTTCATCTGCATCTTGCCGCCCTTGGCCGACAGATAGATGATGATCTTGCCCGCTTGATCGGTGAATTTCACCGCGTTGTCCGTCAGGTTATAGACCACCTGGAAGATGGCGTCGTGATCGGCGGAGATCTCCAGCTTGTCCGGAATGTCCAGCGTCAGGTCGATCTCCTTGTCGGTGAGCTGTTTTTCAAAGCCCAGCACGATACGGCGCACCATTTCGCTGATGTCAAAGGTGGTTTTGTTCAGGGCCCGCTCCCCCGATTCCAGCCGGGAGACTTCCACCATGCTGTTGGCCAGACGGGAAAGACGGCGGATTTCCTCCGAGATGATCTTCAGGTAATATTCCTGTTTTTCCGGTTTGATGGTGCCGTCCAGGATGCCGTCGATAAAGCCGCCGATGGTGGTCATGGGCGTGCGCAGATCGTGAGACACATTGGCGATGAGATCCCGTCGCTGGGTCTCCATGTTCTCGATGGCGTCGGCCATATGGTTGAAGCTGATGGTCAATGCGTACAGCTCATCCCGCCGCTTGGGCACGGCCACCCGGCAGCTGAAGTCGCCGTGGGCGAAATTCCGGGCGGCGGCTGCGATGTTCTTCAAAGGGCGTACGGTGCTGTCTACCATCACATAGGTGACCACCAGTACCACCAGAAAGACGATGAAGATCATCAGGATAAAGGTGCTGGAAATGTTGATAAACAGCTTGAGGGAGGAGTCGGCCGAAAGAGAGGCAAAGACCATGCCCAGCATTTGCCCATCCTCTCCGGAAGCGGGAATGCCCAGAGTGTAATGGGGAGAGGTGAGCATGCCGGAGAAGCTTCCCATTTCAGAGAACCGGCCATCTTCCTGGATGGCCTTCACAGCATCCTGGGACACCTGGGTCACATCTTCATGGGTATAGCAGCCTTCGCCGGTGGCGAAGAACAAAAGCTTGCCCTGGCTGTCGCAGACAAAGAGGATGCCGCCCAGGTTTTCCGCCAGATTCACGATGCTGGCCCGGTACATATCGTTGTAGGTTTGCAGACTGAAGCTGGAGCCGATCATGTTGGGAGCGGTCTGCATATAGGTGGTGGTGATGGAAGAGGCTCGGCGGGCGGCGGAGTTCAGAGCCGAATCCCGCTCTTCGGCGGCATAGCGGCTGATCTGGTAGATGAAGGCCCCGCCCAATGCGGTAAAGCTGAGCATGACCACCAGGGAGTAAATGATAAAGTTTTTCAGGAAAATACTTTTCAGGCCCTTCACACACTCACCGCCCTTCCATCCTGGATTTCACCCTGGGGATGGTTAATTTTTTGTCTCGAATTTATAGCCCACACCCCATACGGTTTTCAGCTCCCATTTGTCGCTGACACCGGACAGTTTTTCCCGCAGACGCTTGATGTGCACATCCACTGTGCGGGTGTCGCCGAAATAATCAAAGCCCCACACATCGTCCAGCAGTTGGGAACGGGTGAACACCCGGTTGGGGGAGGAGGCCAGGAAATAAAGCAGTTCGATCTCCTTAGGAGGAATTTCCATTTTCTGGCCTTTGACCACGATGTTGTAGCTTTCCTTGTCGATGATCAGGTTGTCGTATTCCAGCTTGGCCGGGGCGTCATCGTCATCAAAGCGGCGCATCACCGCATGAATACGGGCGATGACTTCCCGCATTTCAAAGGGTTTTGTGATATAGTCATCGGCCCCCAGCTCCAGGCCGGAGACCTTGTCAAAGGTTTCTCCCTTGGCGGTGAGCATGATCACCGGGGTTTTGGAAATGGCCCGGATCTCCTTGATCACCTGCCAGCCGTCCATCTGGGGCATCATCACATCCAAAAGCACCAGATCCGGATGGATGCGCTTGAAGGCCCGCAGGCCTTCGGCTCCGTCGGAGGCACTTTCCACAGTGTAGCCTTCCTGCTCCAGATACAGGCGGAGAAGTTCTCTGATATTTCCATCGTCTTCGATGATCAGCAGTGTTTTTGCCATAAAAAAGGCTCCTTTCCCGCCGCCGGATGTTCCAGCGGGGATAAATTGGGCGAAGGGATAAAAAGAACCTCCCGAAAAAGTGGAAGGGTGGCGCTTTCGCTTGATTTTATTATAATGTGTATCCCATTTGATTGCATTAACAAAATGTAAACTAATCTTTGGGAAATTGAGGCCTCAGAGGCCCTTTTCCCGGCGATGGACTTGCGGGGAACGGGGAGAGCGGGTATAATCGGGAAGACAGAACCACAAAAGGAGGGTTTGAGATGAAATGGATGATCGCATCCGATCTCCACGGGGCGGCCGGATTTGTGCGCCGTCTGCTGGAGCGTTTTGAACAGGAGGGAGCGGACAGACTGCTTTTGCTGGGGGATATCCTCTACCATGGCCCCCGCAACGATCTGCCCCCGGAATATGCCCCCAAGGAGGTCATCGCCCTTTTGACCCCTTATAAAGACCGGATCTTCTGCGTGCGGGGAAACTGCGACACCGAAGTGGATCAGATGGTGCTGCCTTTTCCCATCTTGGCCGACTATGCCGTTCTGAGCCAGGGAAACCGGCTGATCTACGCCACCCACGGCCATGTATACAATCCCCAGAACCTGCCGCCGCTGCAGCCGGGAGATGTGCTGCTGATGGGGCATACCCATGTGCCCATGGCCAAGGAGGAAAACGGGCTGCTCTTTTTGAATCCCGGCTCGGTGTCCATTCCCAAGGAGCAAAGCCCTCACAGCTATATGATCCTGGAAGAGGGAACATTGAGCTGGAAAGACCTGGACGGGAAAACCTATCAGAGCCGCAGCCTCTAAACAAAAAAATCCCCCGGATGGGGGATTTTTTTGTTATGGTATGATCTGAGAAATCAGTGAATGGAAGCCACCGGTTCCGGTTCGGGAAGAGGTGCATCCTCCCGGGGCATTTTCCGGCGCACCCAGAAATAGCAGCCCAGATGGGCCAGGGCGGTGATGAACCAGGACACCGGGTAGGAGACATAGAGCATGGACAAGGTGCGGTTTGCAGCAAAAAGAGTGAAGATCCACAAAATACGCAGGCCGCAGGCGCCGGTGAGGGAGACGATCATGGGCAGAATGGAATAGCCCATGCCCCGCATGACGCCGGCCATCACATCCATGATGCCGCAGAGGAAATAGAGGGTGGCCACAAAGCGCATCCGCATGGTGCCATAGGCGATCACCTGAGGATCGCTGGAATAGATGCCCAGAAGCTGGTTGTGGAACAGCACAGCGGTGAGGCCCAGGCCCAGGCCCACAGCGGTGACCAGGGCCAGGCACAGACGCATCACCCGGCTGATCCGGTGATACTGACGGGCGCCGTAGTTCTGGCTGGTAAAGCTGAGGGCGGTCTGATAAATGGCGTTCATGCCGTTATAGACAAAGCCTTCGATGTTGCTGGCAGCGGTGTTGCCCGCCATGGCCACCGAGCCGAAGGAGTTGACCGAAGACTGGATGAGCACATTGGAAATGGAGAAGATGCACCCCTGCAGTCCGGCCGGCAGGCCCACCCGGACGATCTGCCACATTTTGTCCTTGTAGATGTGCAGCTTGTGCAGGTCCAGATGACAGGGACCTTCCATCCGCATCAGACACAGAAGGATCAGACCGGCGGAAACCACCTGGGAAATGACGGTGGCCAAAGCGACGCCATCCACATCCATGCCGCAGACGATGACGAAAAACAGGTTGAGCACCACATTGATCAGTCCGGCCACAATGAGGAAATAAAGGGGACGCTTGGTGTCGCCCACTGAACGGAGGATGGCGGCGCCAAAGTTATAGAGCATGACTACCGGCATACCGCAGAAATAGATGCGCATATAGGTGGCGGACATATCGATCACATCGTCGGGGGTGCCCATCAGTTCCAGCAGAGGACGGGCCAACAGCACGCCCACGGCGATCAGGACCACGCCGCACAGCAGACTGAGGAGCACCGAGGTATGTACCGCCTGGCTCACCTGTTCTTTTTCACCGGCACCGTAGTAGCGGGCCACCAGTACATTGGCGCCCACCGAAAGGCCGATGAACACATTGATGATCAGGTTGATCAAAGCGCCGGTGGAACCCACGGCGGCCAGGGCCTGGCTGCTGGCGAAGCGGCCCACCACCACAATGTCTGCTGCATTGAAGAGAAGCTGCAGGATGCCGGAGAGCATCAGTGGGAAGGCGAAGATCAGGATTTTGCCCAGGAGCGGGCCGCGGCACATATCCACTTCATAGCTGCGTTTTGCCATAATCGATCCCCTTTCTTTGGGGCGTCCCGGGGCAAAAGCAGCGGGGCGCGAACCGTAAAAATTTTATGATGAAAACATTATAGCACGGTAAAGCCAAGGGGGCAACCGGCAGAAACAGGATGAAAGGGCGAGAAAATCCCCCGTCCCCCTTTACGAAAAGGGGGCAAATCGGTATAATATTCCTTACGAAGTCCCCTCCGCCCCCGGGAGGAAACGGATATGATCTATGGGGAGAAATGGCGGTTTTATTATGAAATTAGGTATCGTGGGCCTGCCCAATGTGGGCAAGAGCACCCTTTTTAACGCACTGACCAACCTGAAGGCCCAGTCGGCCAACTATCCCTTCTGCACCATCGATCCCAATGTGGGCATCGTCAATGTGCCCGACAAACGGCTGGATGCTCTGGCAGAAATTTACCATCCCAAAAAAATCACCCCGGCCATCCTGGAATTTGTGGATATTGCCGGTTTGGTCAAAGGCGCTTCCAAAGGCGAGGGTTTGGGAAACAAATTCCTCTCCCACATCCGTCAGGTGGATGTGATCGTTCATGTGGTGCGCTGCTTTGAAGACAGCAACATCATCCATGTGGATGGCAGTGTGGACCCGGTGCGGGACATCGGCACCATCAATCTGGAGCTGGTGCTCTCCGATATCGAAGTGCTGGACCGGCGGATCGACAAGGCCCAGAAGGCCCTGAAGGGGGACAAGAAGTTCGCCCACGAGGTGGAAGTGCTCACCCGGTTGCGTCAGCACCTGGAAGAGGGCAACACCGCCCGTACCTTTGCATGCGATGACGAGGAGAGGGAGATCATCGAAGGCAGCGATCTTCTGTCCTATAAACCGGTGATTTATGCCGCCAATATGGACGAAAGCGACATCGCCGGGGACTATCGGAGCAATCCTTTGTTCCAGGCGGTGGAGGAGTACGCCGCCACCGAAAACAGCAAAGTGCTGCCGGTGTGCGCCAGGCTGGAAAGCGAGATCTCCGAAATGTCTGCTGAGGACAAAGCCATGTTCCTTACCGAGCTGGGCTTTGAGGAATCGGGACTGGATCGCCTGATCCGGGAGTGCTACGATCAGCTGGGCCTGATCTCCTACCTGACAGCGGGTGAGCCGGAGGTGCGGGCCTGGACCATCACCAAAGGTACCAAGGCTCCCCAGGCCGCGGGCAAGATCCACACCGATTTTGAGCGTGGCTTTATCCGGGCCGAAGTGGTGTCCTATGAAAAACTGATGGAATGCGGTTCCTTTGCCGCCGCCAAGGAAAAGGGCCTGGTGCGTTCGGAAGGCAAGGATTATGTGATGCAGGATGGGGATGTGGTCCTCTTCCGGTTCAATGTGTAATCCAAACGGAGAGCGGGGAAGACGGTATTACGCCCTGGATGTGCTGCGGGGACTTTCCATCGTTCTGATGGTGTTTTACCACTGGGGCTATGATCTGGTGCTCTATGGCCTGATCCCCGCCTGGGTGCTGTACAATCCCTTGCTGGATGCCTTGCAGCTTTTGTTTGCTTCGGTGTTTGTGGCCATATCCGGAGCGTCCAGCACCTTTTCCCACAGCAATGTGCGCCGGGGCCTGCGGATTTTGGCCTGTGCGTTGGTGGTGAGTGCCGTCACTTTCTGGTTTGATCCTCAGGAGGCCATCCGGTTCGGCATTCTCCATTTCCTGGGGACGGCGGCGCTGCTTTATGCTTTGCTGGCTCCGGTGCTGCGCCGGTTTCCCCCCAATCCGGTGCTGTGCCTTGTGCTGTTCTTCCTGACCCGGGCGCTGACACAGCCCTATTATCAGGTCCATGGCCTTTGGTGGCTGGGTTTCCGCCGGCCGGAGTTTTCCTCGGCGGATTATTACCCCTTGCTGCCCTGGTTTTTTATGTACCTTTTCGGCGTGTGGCTGGGAGGATTTGTGAAAAGGGGAAAGATGCCCTCTTGGTTTTACCGGGTGCGCCTGCCTTTTCTGGAAAAGGTGGGGAGCCATACTTTGATCGTCTATCTGCTCCACCAGCCGGTGTGCATGGGTCTGACCCTGCTGCTGGTGAAGCTTTGCGGGCAGTAATATTTTCCGTCTGAAGAGCTGAAACAGAGGAGGGGTGAGCGATGAATGTTTCCATCCATATTTCCGGTTTGATTTTGTTTCTGGCCGGGGTATTGTTTCTGGTGTCCGCCCTCATCTCCCGGCAGGTCTATCTCTATGCCGCCGGAGCGGTGTGCCTGATCTGCGGCCTCATCTGGATGCGGCCCCGGAGAAAAAAGAAAAGAGAACCAAAAGAGAGCGGCGCCGGCCGGTACCTTTCCTGACAGCAGGGAAGGGCAGACTTTTGCAGCAATAGAAAACGGGAGAGGATGGCAAAATCCTCTCCCGTTTTATGATGTCTTATTCTCCTTCGATCAGAGTCATGGGGTCGATGAAGGCTCCATCCCGGGTCACTTCCAGATGGATGTGGGGAGCCATGGCGCTTTCGGTGGTCATGGTGCTGCCGCCTCCGCCCACCAGATCGCCCATCTTCACGGTGTCGCCCTCTTCCACCGTGGCGTTTTTCATCAGCCCGCGCAGAGTGCTGATAACGCCGTTGCCGTGGTCGATGGTGAGGCAATAGCCGGTGAGATCATCATAGAAAACGGCAGTGACGGTGCCGTCGCCTATGGCCGTCACCTGGCCGCCGTCCTCACAGGCGATATCCACACCGCTGTGGACCCGCCAGTCACCCATGGTCTCATCCTGGATCAGGGTGTCGCCGGAAAAGCCCCGCAATACCTGACCGCCCTGTACCGGATTGATGAACTTTTCCGCCACCGGCGCTTCCGTCTGGGCGGCGGGCACATCCTCTTCCGGCAGAGAAGAGGGAGCAGCTTTTTCTTCCTGGGTCTGGGGCGCAGGAATTTCAGCCGTGCTTTCCTCCGGCTGGAGGGTTTCCTCTTCCTCCGGCTGGGAAATCTCCGGTGTTTTGGGCACCGTGTCCACCTGGCTGCTGATCTGCAAAAGCTGGTCCTCTTCCTCCTGATTTCCTCCGGTGAAGAACAGTACATAACCCGATACCCCGATGGCCGCGGCACACAGGGCAAGGATTATGTAAAATCCTTTGCCGGAGACGAAGTCCGATGCCTTCTCCATGAATCCCGAATGTTTTTGCTGCATATTGTAGCACCTCCGCCTGTAGTATTGCCTTCCCTGGGAGGGAGTATACCAACCGGGGCGGAGAGAAATATTTTAATTTTGCAGCAAAATTTCCGTGCCTTTATAATACCATTTGAGGATTTCATCAAAGGTTTTGCCTTCCAGAGCCAGTTCCCGGGCGCCGTATTGGCTCAGGCCTACGCCGTGGCCATAGCCCACAGTGGAAAACACCAGGGCGCTGTCGCTGGCCTGGAGGGTGAAGTTTGTGGAGTTGAGTCCCAACAGAGTGCGGATCTCAGAGCCGCTCACCCGCACGCCTCCCACCAGCACATGGATGATCCCGCCGGTTTGGCTGCGCTGGGAGTCCCGGAACCAGCCTTGGGGAGGATCGTTGAAGTTGGCCTCCGGATGCTTTTCCCAGAACTTCTGGGCGAACTCCTGGGGCGTGATGGAAACGGTGCCATAGTAGTTGGGGCAGGCTTCTTCACCGGGGCTGTCCACGCTCACCAGATAAGGATGGCTGGTCCCCCATACATCCAACGCATCTTCGGTCTTGCCGCTGGAAGCGGCGTGGAACACGGCGGCGATGGCCTGGCCCTCATAGGTGACCACCATGCCGTCGGTGCTTTCCACCGCTTCCCGGATGGCCTCCCGGTATTCCTGGGCCTGATCCCCCCACAGGGTCTGCTGATTTTCTTCCAGATTCACATAGGCTTTGCAATGGGTGAAGTCGTCACAGAGCTGGGCGCCCTGGTGGGTGTCGGGGATGGCCACCCCTTGTTCGTAGGCGTTGAGTTTGTACAGGGTATAAGTCCGGGCGGCCACCGCCTGGGCTTTCAGTGCCTCCGGGGGAAAGCTGGCGGGCATCTCGGCGGCCAATACGCCCTCCAGGTAATCTCCCAGGGCCAGCTCTTCCACCTGCCCGTCCCGCAAAAGGGTGATGCGAACGCGTTCATCGTAGCTGTCTCCCGTTTCTTCCGGGGAAGCGGTGGGTTGGGCGGCCGTCTCCGCGGAGGGAGAGGCGGGGGGATTTTCTTCTTTTTCGCCTCCCTCCAGCCCCAGAGTGCACAGGGGAAGAGCATAAACCAGCGCCAAGGCGGCGCAGGCTGTGAGCAGAGATCGTTTCATGGCAAGTTCCTCCTTTCCAGGTTCTTTTCCCATATTTATTCCGAAGGGAAGGCAGATATCCCTGTTCTTTTTGCTGCCTTTGTGCTATGATGATACTGCTCACAGTATTGGAAAGACCCAGAAGAAGGAGTATTTCAACATGAAAATAAAGAAATTGCTTTTGTTTTTGCCCCCTGTGATAGCCGGGCTCATCACCGCTTTTTTCCGGTATCAGATGGTGGAAAAAACGGTGGACCCTCAGACCGGCATTGCGTCCTCCCACAGCTGGATCTATGGGATCTATTTTTTTGCGGCTCTGATGGCGCTGTTGTTCCTGGCTGCCAGCGTTCTTTTGGGAAAAGGGGGCAAAGTGGAGATCAAAGGGCCCGGGGCCATGGGCTACCGGCTGCTGGGAGCCGGAGCGGCACTGCTGTTTGTTCTGTCCGGCGGAGCCTATTTCTTCTCTCTGGCCGGAGAAAAAGCCGGAGCCCTCACATTGGTGAAAGCTCTGGCGGCCATTCTTTGCGGCGGCGGTCTTCTGGCCGGTTTGCTGGCCAAAAACAAAGAGGGGGAGGGGGCCAAAGTGTGTCTGCTGCTCCCTGTGTTTTACAGCGCTTTTTCCCTTTTGGTGTTTTATCGGGACAACAATGCAAACCCCTTGGTGTATAGTTTTGCCACAGAGCTCTTTGCTTATATCGCTGTGATGTTTACTTTGTATGGCGCGGCGGCCTTTTTCTTTGGCAAGGATCGTCCCCGGCTGGTGTTCTTTGCCTCTTTGAGCAGCATCTATCTGCTGGTCACTGTGCTGTGCAGCGACAATTTGCTGCCGGCCTTCACCCAGGGGCATATCCATTTTACCGTGGGGGATCTTTTGTCCCTGGGAGCCTTTCTGCTTCTCAGCGGCGCCTGGCTTCTGGCCCTGCGTCTGCCCAAGCTGGGAGAAAAATAAAAATATGTCAAAATAGATTTCCCTGGAAAAGCGATTATTTTAGATTGTCCAAAACCTGTATAGTCATAGGAAATTGCGTACTACCCTTAATCAATTCGCAAAAACCGGCGACCTGTGCGTCGGTTTTTGCACTTCTCAAGGGACAAGTGTGCGCCAAAGGCGTGCACGCAGCCCCTTGCAAAAATTCGAAAAAGTGGCGAAAGTCACTTTTTCGACATGTAAAAACGGCTTCCCTCGGGAAGCCGTTTTTTGATGTACTCTGTTTATTTTTTGGGGTTGATGGCCTGGGGCTTGATGCCTGCGGGGATGGGGCACTTGTAGGTTTCCCCTTCCAGACGCTCCAGGAACTCTTCGTTTGCTTTCTTGATGATCTCCGGGTTTTCGATCAGGTCGATGACGGTGGCGCCCATGACCTTACCGGCACAATTCACGCCCTTGTGAGCGATGGAAGTGCGGTTGCAGGAGGTGAACTGCCAGGAATGACCCGGGGTCTTGGCGGCGGTGGTCACCACATGGATCTGCGCGGTGGGGCAGTTCCAGCTCACATCGCCCACATCGGTGGAACCGGCGCTGGCCTTGTCATAGGACTGGAGGGACAGCAGGAAGTCGTTGAGAGAGACACCGTGCTCGGCCTGGTACTCGGCCAGTTCCTTGCCCCAGGCCTTGGTGGTGCCGGCAGCACCGTCCATGGCGTTGGGACCGGCTTCGTAATGGGCGATAATCTGGCGGGCAAATTCATGCTCTTCCGGGGTGTACTTGGGCACGCCGATCTCCTTGAAGTTTTCATACAGCTGAGCTTCCAGCACATTGTTGGGAATGGTGTTGGAGCAACCCTTGATAAATTCCATTTCCATGCGGGTTTCGGTCATCAGAGCGGCGCCCTGGGCAATCTTGTTGACCCGCTGATACAGCTCTTCCACCTGGGAGTTCTTGGGAGAACGGATCAGGTAGAGCACTTCGGCATAGGGCTGCACCACATTGGGGGAATATCCGCCGGCGTCCAGAATGGCATAGTGAACACGGGCTTCATCGATCATATGCTCCCGCAGGAACTGCACGCCCACATTCATCAGCTCCACAGCGTCCAGAGCGGAGCGGCCCAGATGGGGATCACCCGCGGCATGGGCCGAGGTGCCATAGAAGCGGTATTTCACCTGGTAGTTGGCCAGGGAGGAGCCGCTGGTCACATTGTTGGTGCTGGCGGGATGCCAGGTGATGGCGGCGTCCAGATCCTTAAAGACGCCTTCCCGGGCCATGAAAGCCTTGCCCGAGCCGCCTTCTTCACCGGGGCAGCCGAAATAAATCACAGTACCGGAGACCTGGGGATTGTGCTCCAGATAGTTTTTCACAGCGATGGCCGCCGCCAGAGAAGCGGTGCCCAGGCAGTTGTGGCCGCAGCCGTGACCGGCAGCGCCGGGAACCAGGGCTTTCTTTTCCGGGCAGCCGCCCACCTGGCTCAGGCCGGACAGAGCGTCAAACTCGCCCAGAAGGCCGATGACCGGTTTACCATGGCCATAGGTGCCGGTGAATGCGGTGGGAATATCCCCCACGCCCTTTTCCACTTTGAAACCTTCCTGCTCCAGCGCTTCGCAGAGCTTATCCATGGACTTGAATTCCTGGAAAGCGGTTTCGGCATATTCCCAGATGCTGTCGTTCACATCGTCCAAAAGGGCCTGCTTTTCGTCGATGACGCGGATCGCTTCCGCCTTATTCATGGGGCATTACCACCTTTATATAAGATTTTTGGGACACAAACCAACGAATACAGTATAAACGCCGCTTTCGGGGATTTCAATAACCCTCCGGACTTTTTGACAAATCGGTGAAGTGGGAGGCCGTTTTTCCGGCGATTTGCACAGGGGACGCTGTTGCAGGGTATCGGGCAAAATGCACGAAAATAGGCCAATTTTTTTGGCACCGCCTCCGGGGACAGGTTTGATATAATAAAGAACGGTGAATATGGCCTTTCAGGGCCTTTTCAGAAAGGGAGGAATTGACCAATGAACAAATATCTGGAACGGGCCAATCAGCTGGTCCCCGAGCTGGTGGAAAACCGGCGGCATTTCCATCGTCATCCGGAAGTGCGCAACGAGCTGTTTGAGACCGTGAAATATGTGAAAGCCCAGCTGGAAGACATGGGTTACCAGGTGCAGGAGATCTGCCAGTGCGGTCTGGTGGTGCTGGCCGGAGGCAAAAAGCCCGGCAAGTGCATCCTGATCCGGGGCGATATGGACGCGCTGCCCATGCCCGAGGACACCGGACTGGAATTTTCTTCGGAGAATCCCGGCGCCATGCACGCCTGCGGCCATGACCTGCATATGGCCATGCTGCTGGGCGCAGCCAAGCTGCTGAAAGAGCACGAGGACGAGATCGAAGGCACTGTGAAGATCTGCTTCCAGCCCAACGAAGAGACCTTTGGCGGCGCAAAGGCCATGATCGAGGCCGGTGTACTGGAGAATCCCCATGTGGACGCTGCTTTTGCCATCCATGTGGGCTCCATGGCCGATGTGGGCACCCTGGACTACGGCAAGGGCCTGACCATGGGTTCCGCCGATGGCTTCAGCATCCATGTAAAGGGCAAGGGATGCCATGGCGCCGCTCCCAACAGCGGTATTTCCCCTATCAACATCGGGGTACATATTTATCTGGCTCTCCAGGAGCTGCTGGCCCGGGAGGTCAACCCGGCCGAGCAGTGCACCCTCACCGTGGGCTCCATGCTCTTCGGCGACGGGGCTACCAATGTGATTCCCTCGGAAGGCGTGCTCAACGGCACCATGCGGGGCTTTAACACCGAGCTGATCAATCATCTCCGCCAGCGTGTGGAGGAAATCAGCGTGGGCACCGCTCGGGTCTTTGGCGGCGACGCCGAAGTGGAGTGGCTCTTCTCCTCTCCGGCCATGTACTGCGATCCCGACTTCACCGACGAAGTGGTGCGCTATGCTGCCGATGTGGTGGGCGAAGATCGGATGATCCCCAAAAAGAGCCGGGCCACCGGTTCCGAGGACTTTGCGTACTTTGGCGAAAAAGTCCCCAGCCAGATCTTCTGGCTGGGCGCCGGTGTGGATGACAAAACCAAGCGGATTTCCAACCACAATCCCAAAGTCCTCTTCAGCGAGGATGCCCTGCCCTATGGTGCGGCTGTGTACACCCAGTGCGCCATTCAGTGGCTGAAAGAGCACAAATAACTTTTCAGTTAAAAAAGGAGACAGGCTGCGGCCTGTCTCCTTTTTGTCGTTTTTTACAGTGCCTTTTCCGGGAAATGGAGCTGACGCTGGGGATAGGGGATATGGAAGCCATTTTTCTGCAAAGCGTCTTTGATGGCCTCATACAGATCACAGCGGGCAGGGATCATATCCCCACCGGGGACCCAGGCCCGGATGCGCAGAATGACGGCGTTGTCTCCCAGTTCCCACACTTTCACAAACACCGGCTCTGTCTTGTCTATCCGGGGATCGGCGGAGACCACCTGCTCGATGAGCTGGCGGGCCGCGGCAGAGTCGTCCTCATAGCCGATACCCACCGTCATTTCCAGCTGGCGGCGGCCTTCGGCGGAATAGTTGATGATCTTGTCCTTGCTCAGCTGGCCGTTGGGCACATAGATCAGCTTGTTGTCAATGGTGGTGAGGGTGGTGTGGATAAAGCCGATGAGCTGCACCGTGCCTTCCACGCCCCAAAGCTCCACATAATCTCCCACCTTAAAGGGCTTGGTGTAGAGGACAAACAGTCCGCCGGCGATGTTGGAAAGGGTATCCTGGAGGGCCAGGGACAGAGCCAAGCCGAATACGCCCAGCAAAGTGACAAGGGATGTGGACGAAATACCCAGCTGTCCCATGACCATGGTAAGTAAGATGAAATAGAGCACCAGGCGGCAGGCCGTGATGAGAGTGTGGGAAATGTGGGCATCCAGGTTGGTGCGATTCAGGGCCCGGCGCACCAGTTTCAGAATCAGCCGGATGAGCACATAGCCCACCAGGATCAGAATCGCTCCCCGCAGAAGGGCGTCTATGCTCAGGCGGGAGAGGGTGTCAAAAAGGGGTTCCAGACTGGTCAATGGTTTTTCTCCTTTCGATTCAACCAAAAATTGCGGTGTATTCTTTCATAATATACACTAAAATTCAGGGTTTTGGCAAGATTTCGTGGACAAGTTCCACAGACTGCGGTATGATAGAACCAGCGGGAAAAAGGGAAGATGCTCTGCCGTGAGGCGGAGGCCTTGCCTGCATGGCGTAAAGCCATTGATTTTTTTCAAAACCGGAAAAGGAGACTGAGCAGTATGAAACCGATCAAAGTTCCTGACTTTGCCAATTACAAAATGCTCTCCAACATGGAATTTTCTCCTGATGGAAAGTATGGCGTGCTCTGCGTTTCTCAGGCCGATGTGGAAAGCAACAGCTATTACACAAACCTGTGGGCCTTTAACACCAAGAAGGGCGCTTTCCGACAGCTGACCTCTGGCAACAGCGAGCGTTCCTTTGATTTCAACAGCCCCAAATCGGTGATTTTCCCCGGTGTGCGGGCCGAAAGCGACAAGAAAAAGGTGCAGAAGGGCGAAATGCTCACCGTCTTTTATGAGATCAGCCTGGAGGGCGGCGAAGCCAAGGAGCTGTTCCGTGTGCCTCTCAACGGCGCCACAGCCAAAAAAGTGGGCAAGGATCTGTATCTGATCTCTGCCCTGTTTGACAATGCCCGTCCGGATTTTGCCGCCCTCAAGGGGGATAAGCTGGCGGCGGCCAAGAAGGCCTGGGAAGAGGAAAAGGACTATGAAGTGGTGGACGAGCTGCCCTTCTGGTTCAACGGCCGGGGCTTTATCAACAAAAAGCGCAACCGTATCTATCTTTATAATGCCAAGAAAAAGAAGCTGCAGGCCCTCACCGAGCCCCTGTTTGATGTGGGCGGCGTGAAGTTCTGCTCCAAGTGCGGCAAGGTGGCTTACACCGGCCACACCTTCAACGCCCGTCGGGCCCAGAGCAGCGCCCTCTATCTCTATGATGTGGAGACCGGAGAGACCAGCTGCCTGGTGGAAGACGGCACCTACAGCATCGGCAATTTCTGCTTTGATAACGCCCATGGGGAGATCGTCTTCAGCGCCAACCCCATCAAGGACGGCTATCCGGCCCCGGGCAACAACCTGTATGCCGTGTCCCTCAAGGGTGGCAAGGTGGAAGCCGTTTACGAAGGCATCCCCGAGGAACTGGGCTGCACCACCGGCTGTGATGTGCGCTATGGCGGCGGCAACTCCATGAAGGCGGTGGACGGCGTTCTGTATCTGGTCACCTCCTATGACAACACCAGCGGCCTGTGCTCCCTGAAGCGGGGCGAAAAGAAGCTGCATCATATTACCGCTCCTTCCTTTGGAGTGGACTTCTTCGGCGTCAGCGAAGGCCGGTTCTTCACCGTGGGCCTCAACGGCACCAAGATCCAGGAAGTCTATGAAGTCAATGTGGAGAACGGCGAATACAAGCAGCTGAGCCAGTTCAACACCGCTTTCTTCAAAGACAAGTATGTGGCCGAGCCTCAGCCCCTGTCCTTTGTGAACAAGGATGGCGTGCGCATCGACGGCTTTGTGCTGCTGCCCATGGACTATGACGACAAGAAAAAGTATCCCGGCATCCTGGAGATCCACGGCGGTCCCCGCACCAACTACTGCGGCGGCTTTATGCATGAGATGCAGGTCATGGCCAGCGCCGGCAGCTTTGTGTTCTTCTGCAACCCCAGAGGCTCCTCTGCCCGGGGCGAGGAATTTGCCGACATCCGCGGCAAATACGGCACCATCGACTATGAGGACCTGATGGCCTTCACCGATGAAGTGCTGAAGAAATATCCCCAGATCGATGAGAAGCGGCTGGGCGTCACCGGTGGTTCCTACGGCGGCTTTATGACCAACTGGATCATCGGCCACACCAATCGGTTCAAGGCGGCCGCTTCCCAGCGTTCCATCTCCAACTGGGTCAGCTTCTATGGCGTGTGCGACATCGGCCCCTGGTTCGGCCAGCGGGAAATGGGCGGCGCCACTCCTTGGAATAACCTGGAAGGCCTGTGGAGAGCTTCTCCCCTGCAGTATGCCATGAACGCCGAGACTCCCACCCTGTTCATCCATTCCGATGAGGACTACCGCTGCTGGCTGCCCGAAGGCATCCAGATGTATTCGGCCCTGCAGCTGAAGGGTGTTCCCACCAGAATGTGCATCTTCCACGGGGAGAACCATGAGCTGTCCCGTTCCGGCAAGCCCAAGCATCGTATTCGCCGGATGAACGAGATCAACGACTGGCTCTTCGGCTACATCATGGAAAAATAAGCGAAGCATTCTGCGGGCCATTGTGTTTCGGCCCTGGGTGCAGCGCACAAAATCAACATGAAAAAAAGTCCCTCCTGATCAGGAGGGACTTTTTGTATGCCGGATTGTAGCTAATTAAGCTTTATTCTATTGCTCAGCGCGGCAGCGCAGTATGGGTGCAGCGTCACGCTGCCTAGAAGTTCAGAATTTCGATGGCGTCCTTGATGGTCTTTTCCATGGCCTCGTGGCCGTATTTGTCCACATCGGCCTTGCTCTTGGGCCCGTGGGTGATGCAGCCTGCACCGCCGATGCAGCCACTTTCGCAGGCCATGCCCTCGATGAAGTTGTTGGGCAGCACATTCTTGCTGGCCCGGAGCAGGGCGGCTTTGCATTCGGTGATGCCATTGCAGGAAATGGCGTTGAGGGTGAACTCCTCAGGGGAGATACCGCATTCCTTCAAGGCCTCTTCCACCGCCACGGCCAGACCACCGCTGCGGGCAAAGACCCGGCCGAAATAGGAGGCGTTGTCCAGAGCCTCGCCGGGAAGGGAGGTAAGGTCGATCTCCTTGCTGTCGAAGAGGGCCTGCAATTCTTCAAAGGTGAGGACGCAGTCCACCAGATCCTTCACCCGCTCCTGTTTCCGCTCGGCCTTTTTGGCGGTGCAGGGCCCGATGAATACCACTTTGCAGCCAGGGTGAATGCGCTTGATGTACTTGGCAATCTCGCCCATGGGGGACAGGTTGTGGGAGATGTGCTGGGCCATGTCGGGGAAGCTCTTGCGGATGTAATCCACAAAGGCCGGGCAGCAGGAACTGGTGAGGAACTTCTTTTCGGCCAGCTCCTGCGCCTCCCGCCAGGCCACCATGTCGGCGCCCAGCGCCACTTCCACCACATTGAAGAAGCCCAGGGCCTTCAGGCCGGAGACCACCTGCTCCACCGTGGCATGATGGAACTGGCTGGAGATGGAGGGGGCTACAATGGCAAAGACCTGGTATTTCTGGTTGTTTTCCGATTTCTGGATCAGGTCGATGCAGTCCAGGATAAAGGACTTGTCGGAAATAGCGCCGAAGGGACACTGATAGACACAGGCACCGCAGGCGATACATTTGCTGTTATCGATGGAGGCCTTTTTGTTTTCGTCCATGTGGATGGCGCCCACTTTGCAGGCGTTTTCACAGGGACGGGAGGATTTGACGATGGCGCTATAGGGGCAGGCGCTGACGCAGCGGCCGCACTCGATGCACTTTTCCTGATCGATGACAGCCCGGTGGTTCACAATGGAGATTGCTCCCTTGGGGCAGGCGTTCATGCACCGGTGGGCGATGCAGCCACGGCAGGATTCGGTGACCCGGATACCGGCCACAGGACATTCGTCACAGGCGATGTCGATGACCTCGATCACATTGTCGTTTTCCGGATCGCCGCCCATGGCCATGCGCAGGCGTTCTTCCATGATGGCCCGCTCCTTGTAGATGCAGCAGCGCATGGTGGGCTGAGGGCCGGGAACCAGCCGGGCGGCGCTGCCCAGAAGTCCCCGGGCCAGATTGTCTTCCCAGGCCAGAGCGGCCACTTCCTTGAGAGCCTGGTATTTCAGCTCCTGTACTTGTGTATCAAAAACCATAATATTTGTTCCTTTCCTGTTTTCTTTTCGGGAAAGATCAGCAGTATTCCACTGTGACCCGTTTGCCCATTTCACGCAGGATTTTTTCCAATTTTTCAATGATGCTCATTTTGAGAGAAAAATCGATGTGCAGGGAGGGGGATTGGTGGGAGGGGTTTACCGCTCTGCCTACAAAAAAGTGGATATCGGTGGCGTCTTCCAGCAGCACCCGGGCGATCTGGGTAGCGGCGTCGCTGCGGGTGTCCCAGTGAGAGGGAATGGATTGGGAGGAAGCATAGCGGCTGGATATTTCCAGCACCCGGCTGAGGGTGACGATACCCTCGGTGACCAGGTCGATGCCCCGGATCTTGGCCACCGGCGGAATGTCCGGGTCCACATAATCTTCGCTGATGATCAGTTGACGCCCCAGATAGCGGCTAAC
>OHAD01000492.1_pt1 | contig 46289 bp, 35 predicted proteins | sample 1577011 | NCBI WGS metagenome assembly OHAD01 (sample SAMEA3541510, study PRJEB24748) | human gut metagenome | biome: human gut; feature: human-associated habitat; material: faeces | place: China | collected 2012 | reverse complement strand
CAAAAGCGTTACGTCAAAAGATACTCGACCTTGCGATACATGGAAAACTTGTACCCCAAGATCCCAACGATGAACCAGCATCAGTTCTGCTCGAACGAATCAAGGCTGAAAAAGAACGACTGATAAAAGAAGGCAAAATTAAACGGAGTAAGAAGTCTGCAAAATCTTCCGATACGCCCCATTATGAGAATGTGCCGTTTGAGCTGCCGAATTCGTGGGTATGGTGTAGATTGGAAGATATAGCTTATGTTGCATCTGGAAGTACACCAGATAAAACATGCTTTGTAGAGAATGGTGTTCCTTACATTAAGATGTACAATCTCAGGAATCAAAAAATAGATTTTGCCTATCATCCACAATATATTACAGAAGAAGTGCATAATGGAAAGCTCCAGCGTTCGCGCACAGAAGTAGGAGACCTTATTATGAATATTGTTGGACCACCTCTTGGTAAACTTGCAATTATTCCTACAACATTGCCACAAGCAAATTTTAATCAGGCCGCTGTACTAATACGCCCTTACAAATTTAAAGAGGTGTTGGTATCATATCTAAAAGTCTACTTAGAGGAAATGTCAGAAATAAATTCTATTGCCACACGAGGTTCTGCCGGACAGGTTAATATATCACTGACACAATCTCAAAATATGCGAATACCAATACCGCCTTTAAATGAAGTTAGAAGGATAATTGAAGAGGTGTCTAAGTATGATATTTTGATTGATTCGCTCAAACAAAATATTACTGACATTCAAAATCTTATAGCCTATACCAAATCCAAAATCCTTGATCTTGCCATTCACGGTAAACTAGTACCGCAAGATCCGAATGACGAACCAGCCATTGAACTATTGAAGCGCATAAATCCCGACTTCACACCTTGTGATAACGGGCATTATACACAGTTGCCTGAAGGATGGGCTATTTGTAAAATGAAACAGATTACAAGTATAACGAATGGGAAGTCTCAAAAAAATGTTGAAACACTTAACGGTATATATCCAATTTATGGTAGTGGCGGTGTTATAGGCAGAGCTAATCAGTATCTTTGCATCGCAGGTTCTACAATAATTGGAAGAAAAGGTACAATTAATAATCCTATATTCGTAGAGGAACATTTTTGGAACGTTGATACAGCTTTTGGCTTGAAGGCTAATGATGCTATACTTGATAAATATCTGTATTATTTCTGCTTATCATTTGATTTTAGCAAATTAGATAAAAGTACGGCTATGCCCAGTTTAACAAAAACATCTATTGGTAATGTTTTAATACCCATACCGCCATATAAAGAGCAAGAACGAATTGTGGCTAAAATAGATATGGTGCTTGATACGATGAATGAAATATTACGGGCTGTATAAACAATCCGTTTTTGTTCTGCCTTCGGTGGTATAGGTATCTCTTATTTTGAGTATTCAGAAATCCAATATCGTTTATGAGTGTCACCTATCAATCTGGTTACACTCATAAACATTGCCACATAATCAATCTCAATATCACTGTGCATTTTTAGAATCTTCATTACTGATGATTTTACCTTGAAAGGAAAAACAACTAGTTTTGAATCTGTTGTAAAATCATCAAAGATTATACAAGGAAGATTTGAGCATATCCCTGTCGCTTCATTGGTATAACCAATTATAAAAGACTTACCTGCGGTTAAGACTGGTATTGAGTAGGAATCATCATAAGCCGTTGAATTTATAATATAAGCAGTAGGTTGTTCATAATCTACAACTTATTCAAGCCTGCACATAGCCCATCCTTCAGGCAACTTCTTATCATGTTCGATATATTCTCTTATATTGTTACTGTATTCATTATAAATCAATGTAGTATGGTAACAAAATTCAAAAATCATTTGGCAAAGACTAATCTCGCCAAGAACACCGTTACATCGTATGTGTGGACGGTACAGTATTTCCTCAATCATTATGGAGAAGTAAACAAGAAGAACCTTTTGGCATACAAGGGGTATTTGGTGGAGAACTTCAAACCACAGACGGTTAACCTGCGATTGCAAGGAATTAACAAGTATCTGGAGTTTACGAAACAAGAAAAACTAAAAGTGAAGTTCGTAAAAGTACAGCAAAAGAACTTCTTGGAAAATGTAATCAGCGATGCTGATTATAAATTTCTTAAAGCCCAACTTAAAGTAGATGGTTATGAGGAGTGGTATTTTATTGTGTGGTTTATGGCGGCTACCGGAGCACGTGTTAGTGAATTACTCCACATCAAAGCGGAACACATTAAAGTGGGCTATCTTGATTTATATAGTAAAGGCGGAAAGATTCGACGACTATACATCCCCAAGAATCTACGGACAGAATCTGAAAAATGGTTGAAAAACCAAGGCTTGACATCCGGTTACATCTTCCTGAATCGTTTCGGACAGCGTATTACTACTCGCGGAATCGCTTCCCAACTCAAGCATTTTGCAGAAAAATACGGAATGAACAAGGAGGTAGTTTATCCTCATTCGTTCCGTCACCGTTTTGCCAAAAACTTCCTTGACCGCTTTAATGATCTTGCTCTACTAGCCGACCTAATGGGGCATGAAAGCATAGAAACTACACGCATCTATCTACGTCGCACTGCCAGCGAACAGCAGAAGATTGTGGATAAAGTGGTTAACTGGTAAAGTCGCATCAGCCTTTAGAAGTGTATTCATTTACACTTCTAAGGCATTTTGAATGTTATCAAGAACAGAGAATAGTTCTTCTATCTTTTGGACAATGCGCTGTTGTTCGGCAAGTGGAGGAAGTGGAAAATACATATCGTTAAAGTCTGTACTATTAAATCCTGCTTGAGCTGTTCTTGAAATTTCTTTTAGTTTTCCCTGATACAGGCCAGACAAATAGTAATAATATGCGAACTCCTTATATATCAGATTCTCAAATTTGAAAATAACTTTTGCCATTGCCACATTATAAGCCCCTTGTTCAGCATGAAATACTTTTCCTAAAGAGCCACCATAACGTGCTAATAATATATCTCCCTTTTTAGTCTGTTTAGAAGCAAGGTCAATTGGAATATAAACAGGTACAGGATACTCCCCGTAATCTCTAATCTGGTAAAGCCTAATATAATTTGGTTTAGGTTTAGTTTCAAAATAATTTTTCGATGGTTGAGCTCCTCCTGATATATCTAAAATGGAATTATGACCACACCATACCCATGACTCAGGAATTTCATAAGGTAACTTCCCATTATGCCCGTTATCACAAGGTGTGAAGTCTGGATTTATGCGCTTCAATAGCTCAATGGCAGGCTCGTCATGCGGGTCTTGCAGTACTAACTTTCCATGAATAGCAAGGTCGAGGATTTTGCTCTTGGTTTGCTTGATAGTTGTTTGTAAATTAGCTTTGCCTTGTTCTATTTGGTCAATCAACGCAAACCATTTCTCTATTTCTACCACAATACGTTGTTGTTCGGCAAGAGGAGGAAGCGGAAATGATAAATCCGACAATACCCCGATATATAATTCCTTTTGATTGGTACTTCCTGCAAGATTATCCTCCAAATGCCGTTGTATAAGTTGCGATGAGATATAAGCAAAAACAAACTCAGATTTAATCTCGTTTGTTGTCCTTATAACTGAGACATGAGAATCTGGCACAACAAAAGGATAATTCTTCAAATAGCTTTCGTGGAAAAGTCTTGTTCGTCCAACTGTTCCAGTTCCTGTTGAATTGACAAGCACATCTCCTGTTTTTAGCTTGTATTCCTCGCTCCACTTACAAATTGTAGATGGGTCTAAGAAGCGTGCTTGCTCTAAAGATATACCGCCTTCTTTTAGATTACATTTTTGAGCAAATACAGGATAGGTTTTATCCGTATCTGAATACTTTGGGGACTTACCTCTAGATAAGAACAAACATATTTCTTCTAGTGTCGTCCACACCCAATTATCTGGAATTTCAAACGGCACGTTCTCATAATGGGGCGTATCGGAAGTTTTTACCGACTTCTTGCTCTTCTTGATTTTTCCCTCTTTTATCAATCGTTCTTTTTCAGCCTTGATTTGTTCAAGCAATACAGATGCAGGCTCATCGTTTGGGTCTTGCGGAACGAGTTTGCCACGAATGGCAAGGTCGAGTATCTTTTGACGTAATTTCTTTGTATCCATACCGATTAGTCTTTATCTAAGAAAAGGTTGCAAAATTCATTTAACTGTTGCTGCATCCGCTCTTGTGGAATAAGGATGCGTTTATATTCTGCTATCATTGTGGGACTCATGCTTCGGCTCATGGCATATTCCACTACCACTTTGTCGGCTTCCGGGCAAAGGATAATGCCAATAGAGGGGTTTTCGTTGGAACGCTTTACATCCCTGTCAAGTGCTTCTAAATAAAATTCCAACTGACCGAGGTCGCGCGGATGGAATTTTGTCTTTTTCAGTTCTACGGCAACTAATGCTTGTAAGCCACGATGGAAGAACAGTAAATCAGCTTTGAATGTAGATGCACCGATATTGAGCCGGTATTCTTGATCCATAAAGATGAAATCTTTGCCAAGTTCAAGAATGAACTGTTTCATGTGTTCCACCAAACCATTTCTTAGTTTTGCTTCGCTGTGTTTCTTTGGCAAGTTAAGAAAATCCACAAATAAAGTGTCTTTGAACATTATAGGAGCATTTGGATAAGCATTGAGTAATCCTTTCGACATATTATCCTTGCTGCTCAATAAAGCGGTATATGTTTGATTGGAAATACAACGCTGAAGTTCCCGTTTTATCAAATGTTCCTTATTGGCATAGAGTATATAGAACATTCGTTCTTCAGTACTTTTGCATCGACTAAGAATCTCTACATGATTGGTCAGTGTAGTCAATTCCAATATTTTAGGCATTTGTATGCTTGGGAGCTGGATAATTTGTGCAGTTTCTGGCTGCACAATTACAGTTACCTCTTGTGTAAGTTGGCTTGCTTCAATTTGTGCAGTTCTTGGCTGCACAAATTCAGTATTCAAATACTTTTCTACAGTGGCATTGAATGTTTCCGATGAATATTCATCATAGAACATCACCATATTATAAATGCTTCTCCGGCTATAACCTTTTATATCTGGTCGTTGAGAGCGGATGTATTCGGACAACTGCGTTACAACCTTGCTTCCCCATTCTTCGCTTTTCAATTTGGCTGAAACATATCCCCCGACATGCCACGCAGTGAATAATAGCTCGTTATTTACAGCTCTCGATGCACGCCCCTTGTGCTGGAGAATGATGTCTATGACTTCTCCAAACTGTTGCTCCATTGATATGGCTACCTTATTATCTTTCATACACTCAATCTTCATTTATGTTTGCGAGCAATTTTTCAAGTTCAGCTACAGCCGAACTTATCGTTTGGCTTTTATTCTTGATATCAGCCATCAGCTCCGCCAGTGAACGGTTGTCCACCTCACCACTTTGCTTTATCCAAGTAATGTCAAGGCTTGTCTTATCACGTGCCAGTATATCTTCTATTGGATATTTACGCCAACGTCCTTGCGGATTATTCTCGGCATCGTAGGTCTCTGTTCGATTATTATAACAGGAAACAAAATCATCTAAATGATGGCGTTCCAGCTTATTGGTGGCAAGCGTGTGTTTTACATCAGTACGATAGTCGTAAAACCATATTTCTTTGGTTGGTTGTCCTTTACTGAAAAACAATACGTTGGCTTTTACACCTTGCGCATAGAAGATTCCTGTAGGCAAGCGCAAGATAGTATGCAGATTGAAATCTTGCAACAGGCGTTTACGGATGGTTTCACCAGCTCCGGCTTCAAAGAGGACATTATCAGGAAGCACCACGGCAGCACGCCCTCCGGTTTTGAGCATAAGCATCATGTGCTGGAGAAAGTTCAACTGGTTATTCTTGGTCTCCACATAGAAATCCGGGCGATTGATGTCCACAGAGCCGGCAGGGCGAGTTCCAAAAGGAGGATTGGCGAGTATCACATCGACAAGGGTTGACGGTTCTTTTTCCAAAGAGTCCTCGCACACAATCGGACTACGGTCTGTGCCTATACCATGCAAATAGAGATTCATTGAAGCAAGCGTTACCACCAAAGGCGTATTATCCACACCATGCAAGGCCTTGTCGCGCAAAAAATCGCGTTTTTCTTTACTAGCCGACTGCCCTTTCATATAATCATAGGCAGTAAGCAAGAATCCACCAGTACCGCAAGCAGGATCACAAACAGTTTCGCCCATTTGCGGATTGATGCAATCTACCATTGCCTGAATTAAAGGACGAGGTGTAAAATATTGTCCGGCACCACTTTTTTTATCTTGTCCGTTCTTTTCAAGAATACTTTCGTAGATTGCACCTTTTACATCACCATCCATGATGAGCCATTGCTCTTCATTTATCATAGTGATAACCTTTTTCAGATAAACAGGCTTGTCTATCTTGTTTTGTGCTTTGGTATAAATAGTACCAATCAAATTATCCTGTTCACTAAGCAATTTCAGCGTCTCTTCGTATTGCTTGACCAGTTCTAATCCATCAAGGGAAATCAAATCGCTCCATTGATACCCTGTCGGAATAGCCGATTCCTCACCGAACATTTCTACATTCTCGGCATCCATCTTCAAAAATAGAAGATAGGTCAGTTGGGTAATATAATCGGTGAACCCTATGCCTTGTCCGGCAAGAGTGGTTGCCAGATTCCATACTTTTTTGGTGAGCGATTGCTCTGTTGCGTTATTTGTTGCCATAGTTAATCAATTTTTTCATGTTCTATTATAAGCATATCACTCAATGTTACCTTATAATATCCTTTGTCTGTAATATAATAAAATGGATATTCGGAATTACCCTCTTTTAAGACATCAATAAAACCATTCCACAAAGAAACTTTTGGAGCTGGAGCACTCGGATCAAGGCAGAAAATTTTGGTTATAATGTCATCATCATTCGTTTCTATCCCAATTGCTAGTAAGGCATGTGCGCCGTCATCGAATTCTGTCGATATTATCACAGGAATGTTATTATTGATAAAATCCCCTACTGTTTCTATTCTATCATCATTCGTTTTTGGTCTTTTATGTATTGCGTGAACACCAAAAGATTGTTCATTGATTTCACGTGCTAATGCTGTATAGTTATAGCCATTTTGAACAAGTCCCTGCTCATAGAAAAAATGATATAAGAACTTACCTTTAGCAGTACGTCTATCCAGAGAACGATATATTTCAATATCATCTTTCCCTATCATTCCTTGGCAAAGCATAGCCATTACAAGGGAATAGATAGAACATGCGCCATCTAAGTCACCTTGCTGCTTATGCACATTGACCCATTGGTTATTTGAATCTTTTGTTTGTAACCCTTTCTGGTTCAAACGTATATTATCTATTATTTGTATAGTTGCCATAATTTTATGCTGCTTTTCTTAAAACTACAAATGTATAAAGTGAATGAAGAACTTCATCTGCTTTTTGCATATTGCCAAACGCCCGAATCATTTGGGCTGCATGGGTTGCATCATCTTCACGAATATCTCTGACGGTACAAGCTCCGTTAGAAGCTATGTAATCCACTATATGACTGATTACTTCACGCTGTTTGTCGGTTATTTCACGTTGATTTTGCCCTAACCATAGATTGAAATATTGCTTGGATGTAGTGACTACACTGTCCAATCTCTCAATTTGGCGGAAAGCAAAGCGTACAAGTTGTATGATGTTTGTCAAAGCATCACTTTCTTCTTTTGTTGTAGAACGCTTTACCTTACTTGGAGAAAGAATGGCGTATGAGTTCCAAATTTGTTTTGGGGTAAAATGGTTGTTTGCCATTTTAAGTTTATGCTCCAAATCTTTTAACATTGAATAAGTTATCGGTTCACCTTCATTGTTATAGATGATGCGAAGGGCCTCTATTCCATCCGCATTCTCTTTACAAAACTCCTCAAAAGCCTCCGTTGTGTTTTTGGCATCCTCAATGGAGAAACCTTTTGAGATAAGCGTGTCTTCTCCGGGCATTAGCGTATTGACAAATCCGGCTGCAAGAATAAGCAAATATCTCCGTGCATCAGCATGATTAGCAAGTGGAGAAACCAAACCTTTGCGCTCCAGATTAGACTCTTCTGCTGTAATAAACGGTGGAAGAATACCTTTTTCAAGCGCATCGTATATTCTAGCGGAAAGTTCCTTCATATCATCATTAGACAAACGAGCAAACTCTTTCCGCTGTGAATCATCTGCTTTATTGTAGATTCGGGCAAGCGTAGCTGCAAGCCGTTTGAGATATTCGTCAGGAATATAACCATGACTGATACGCTCCAATAATTCTTTCAGAGTAATAGTTTTTGTAGTCGGTTCATCGGTGGCTGTTGGAATTGTCTTTTCATGTTCAGTCACACCTACCGCATCAACCAAATAGAAACAATCTTTACTGAAGGCATTCGGAGTAACATTACGTAATTGCTCATCACCAATAGTACGCACTCCACGCCCTTTCATCTGAATATACAAAGGCAATGATTCCACATCACGCATGAACATTACCACTTCTAACGGTTTTACATCTGTTCCGGTAGCAACCAACGTACAAGTCACGGCAATGCGAAAATCTTTGTTATTTCGGAATTGGCGTATCAGTTCGTTGCTATCTCCTGCCGAATAGGTAATTTTCTGAACGAAACGGTCGTCAGTTCTCCCAAATACCTCCTTAGCAATCTGCACGATATTGGTAGCATGGGCTTCATTGAGAGCAAATATGAGCGTTTTGGGCAGATAGTCAAAATGTTCATTGTCTTTTCTTTGTGGGTCATTGAATAATTCAGTATAAACAACATTCCGATAAGTCGAAAGAATTAACTTTATCTGAGCCGGATTGATAATGCTCCGATTAAGTTCCTTATTTGTATAGGTTTTGGTCTCCTTATTGTTTAAAGTCTTAACCTCACCCGTATATCTTGTTTCTTCTTTAATTTTCTCGCCCTCTAATATAGCACCACCTGTTTCTGTAACCTGCGTTTTTATTCTATATACCCGGCAATCCACATTCACACCGTCAACGATACTCTTTTCTAATGTATAGTTGACAATACGGTTGTTATTGAAGAATGCCATTGTTTCAGGAATAGGCGTTGCAGTCAAACCGACCAATCTTGTCGTATCAAAATATTCCAGTACTTTGCGCCAATTTCCATAAATCGAGCGGTGGCACTCGTCGATGATAATCATATCGAAGTAATCGTGTGGTAAGTTCGGATTGGGTGGCAAGGTTACTTCTTCTATCGGCTCGTTCTCGTCATCATCATCGTTATCACTAATATCTTCGCCTTTCAAAAACGAAAACAGGCGTTGTATTGTAGAGATAACTACGTTGCTATCAGAAGGAATAGATGACGAGCGAAGCCGATTGACGGTAAAGATGGTATTGAAAGCATCTCCGTTTTCGGTCAAGCGAAAAGTACCAAACTCACCTTCTGCCTGCTTTCCCAGATTATTTCGGTCAACAAGGAATAATACTCTACGCATTGAAGTATAAGAAAGCATTCGGTAGGCAGTAAGACAAGCTGTATATGTTTTACCAGCACCGGTGGCAAGAACCATCAATGCCCGATTTTGTCCACTACGGAAACTCTTTTCAAGTTCAGTCACCGCCTCATATTGGCAATCACGAAGCCCTTTCTTTTTCAATGTCGGTAGTCCTGCAAATGTATCTTCAATTCCCAACTTCTTAACTAACTCATGTGGCGTCGGGATAGACATTATCTGCTTGAAATATGAATCTTGTTCACGGAAATCGCAAAAATATAAATCTTTACCATTTGAAGTAAAAATGAAAGGCAATGGCTTTTGATATGTCTGATAGATATTAGGAACATTTCGGGCATATAAGGCAGCCTGTTCACATACTTTATTGGAGAAAGCGTCTATATCTTCCCTTTTTGCTTCAAGTACCCCAACTGCCTTTCCGTTAATAAACAGAAAATAATCAGCTTCAAGATTACCTTTTAGCAGACCCTCTCTTATAGCGACTGCTGTACAAGTCGGTTCGTAGTCTTCTCTATCAACCACTTTCCAACCTGCATCGGCAAACCATTGGTCAATCTTTATTCTCGCTTTTTCTTCAGGTGTCATATATTCCTATATTTTTGTATTATCGGAAGTTAATAGCATTATTTGTCATTCGTGTTTATGGGACTATTTATTGTTGAGACAACATAAATGTCTTGTATTCACGAACTATCAATTCTTTTATATCGACTTCAAGTAAATCTGAAATCTTCAAAAGGCAAGCCAAGTCTGGTTGAGAAGTATTGGTACACCATTTTGAAACAGTTGATGGATTTACATTCAGTTGCTCTGATAACCACTTACTTGTTCGTTTCTTTTCGCATAAGACAATCTTCAGTCTGTTTATATCTTCCATATCATCCTTTTATAATTCGCAAAGATAGTGATTTTATTTCATTTATTTTCCATAGATGAGGTATTTCGATAAGATATTCTCATCAATTTCAATCTTATGTCGTCCTGTGGTTGTGCGTAGATTCTTCCTGACAGTGTCAAATGTAGAGTTGGCAAACCATTCAGCGAATGTAGCCATTACAAATGAGGTAGTCATATCTCTGCCTATATTATATTGAAAAGCGATATTCCAAGCAAAGTTCTTTAACGAGATTTGAGTGAGGGAGGTACGCTTCTTGATATGAATTTCGGTCACAGAAAGCACTTGGCGATTGGTCGCAAAATAACGGACAGATTCGCAAATCTGGTAAATCTCTGTTTCATCCAAGTCAAAACGTTTAAATGTATCTCGTGTGTATCTAAGGGTAGCATTTAATTTTGCATCTTCTTCCTGTTCTTTTTGTTGTTGGTATTGTTGCTGCTCATGTTGGTATTCATAATGGAATAGCTCCATTCGCTTTTTCTGGATTTCCTCATAGTTTGAAATAGGCGAAGCAACCAAAGTATGTGCCTTTTTACTCGCACATTTTTTGAATGATGCCAAAAGTGATGTCGGAATAGCATCCACAATATACCTTGCTAAGATAATGCAAAGATGGTATAGTAGTTTTAGCATGATATATCCGGCAACCATAACTAATGGCAGGAAACTAATTCGTATGCTAAGCATATTGCATACTTGAAATGCAATCATTGAAGCCAGCAGTACTATAATAATTTCTATTGCTAGCGAGTGGAATATATATTGTTTTTGCTTCATACCTATTGTTGTTTATTTCGCAATACAAAGATACAGCATATTTTCATAAAAAACGAAAGAGAAAAATAGGTATGATTTTGCAAATCAATTGCTTATGAAAAGAAAAGCCAAACAAGAGCAAATATCCAATGCAAAATGAAAACATCTGCAAATAAAAGAAAGCACTTAAATAAAGTTAAAGTTTTATTTGCGTGGTTTTTGGACGCAACAACTACCCTGTAAACTCTCCATTTGAATATAAAACACTCATATTTGTACCAAACTATATATAATTTATTGATATTCAATATAAATTATCTTTGAGAAAGTGAAGTAAGCCCGATTATCAATAGGTCTACATACAAAAGGCCGTTACAAGACAAGTGCTTGTGACGGCCTTTTTTCGTTTGAACCAATTTTAACTCTTCGTTTGAAACCAAGCTATCTCTTAGTTGTTGTACACTGCAACGGTATAACGGACAGAGATATGTTTGGGAAATCAGATGATTTAAAGGATATGAGGAAATGGCGGGTATGGAAGCTGAAGCTGATAGATGCTCGTCTTTATTTTGTCAGTATATTCGTAGGACTGTTGACAGGACTGGTTGCTGTTCCTTATCATTATCTGCTACAATTGTTTTTCAATACCCGTAGAGATTTTTTTGATTCACATCCACATTGGTATTGGCATATTCCTATTTTCTTGTCCTTATGGGGAATACTTTTGTTTGTTATGTGGCTGGTGAAAAAAATGCCTTTAATCACCGGTGGGGGCATCCCTCAAACCCGTGGGGTTATTAATGGACGTATCTCTTACAAACATCCTTTTATTGAATTGGTGTCTAAATTTGTGGGAGGAGTGCTGGCTTTGAGTGCGGGATTGTCTTTAGGGCGTGAAGGACCTTCCGTCCAGATAGGTTCTTATGTGGGATGTCTTGTATCGAAGTGGGGAAGAGTATTGGCCGGTGAACGAAAACAACTGCTGGCAGCCGGTGCCGGTGCCGGGTTGGCTGCTGCTTTTGCCGCTCCTTTGGCTTCATCTTTACTGGTTATTGAGTCTATCGAACGTTTTGATGCCCCCAAGACTGCTATAACTACTTTGCTTGCGGGAGTGGTGGCCGGAGGTGTGGCAAGTATGATTTTTCCTATCAATCCTTATTTTCAGATTGATGCCATTTCTCCCGGACTGACTTTCTTTTCACAAGTTAAACTGTTCTTATTATTGGCTGCAGTGATTTCCGTATCCGGTAAGATTTATTCGGTTATTACTGTTTGGTTTAAGCGACTTTATCCCGCAATCAAGCATCCGGCCTATGTTAAGATGCTCTATCTCTTGTTTATAGCTTACTTAATATCGCTTACTGAGGTGAATTTAACCGGTGGAGGTGAGCAATTCTTGTTGGGACAGGCGATGCATGCCGATACTCATATTATGTGGATTGTGGGGATGATGATTCTGCACTTTGTTTTTAGCGTACTTTCATTTTCATCCGGATTGCCGGGAGGAAGTTTCATTCCCACTTTGGTTACCGGAGGGTTGATCGGGCAGATAGTTGCTTTGATTCTGGTACGTCAGGGGATCATCGGATACGAAAATATCAGTTATGTTATGTTGATATGTATGTCTGCCTTTCTAGTTGCTGTGATCAGGACTCCTCTGACAGCCATTGTCTTGATTACGGAAATCACCGGACATTTGGAAGTTTTCTATCCTTCTATCGTCGTGGGTGGACTGACCTATTACTTTACGGAAATGTTGCAGATACAACCGTTTAATGTGACACTTTATGATGATATGATTAATTCTCCTGAATTTCAGGAAGAGAAACGTTATACACTCTCTGTGGAAGTGATGAGTGGTTCGTATTTTGATGGGAAAACAGTCAATGAAATACAGTTGCCGGAACGTTGTGAAATTATCAATATACACCGGGACAGGAAAGATATACCCCCGGCAAAGCAGAAACTTGTTCCGGGGGATCAGGTGCAGATCGAGATGGATGCACAAGATATTGAAAAATTATACGAGCCTTTGGTAAGTATGGCCAATATTTATTGAGTTTGTTCTCTCAGCCAGGCTATTTCTTCGGGCCACAGTGTTTCGTCGATAGTCTCCAGAATCAACGGCATGTTGTCGAAACGGGGATCTTTCATTAGCTTCTCAAAGAAAGCGAAACCGATTAATCCCTTACCGATGCTGTCGTGACGGTCTACACGACTTCCCAATTCTTTTTTTGAATCGTTGAGATGCATTCCCCGCAGATATTCAAATCCGACCACTTCACCGAATTCTCCGAATACGTCATCATAATCATTCAGAAAGTCATAACCGGCTGTAAAGGTGTGGCAGGTGTCCAGGCACACTCCTACACGGCTTTTATCTTCCACGCGGTCGATGATGTATTTCAACTGCCAGAATTCATTTCCCAGGTTACTTCCCTGTCCTGCCGTGTTTTCAATAACAGCGGTTACTCCTTTGGTCTTTTCCAAAGCCAGATTGATACTTTCTGCAATTCGGTCCAGACATTCCTCTACCGATATCTTGTTGAGATGGCTTCCCGGATGGAAGTTCAGTAATTTTAATCCCAGTTGTTCGCAGCGTTGCATTTCGTCAAGGAAAGCAGCCCTACTTTTAGTTAATCCTTCTTCCTCAGGATGTCCCAGATTGATCAGATAACTGTCATGTGGGAGAATGTATTCGGGGGCAAAACCGAACTTCTCACAATTTTCTTTGAATAGACGAATACTATCTTCAGTTAGAGGCTTACTGACCCACTGGCGTTGATTTTTTGTGAAGAGGGCGAACGCATTGGCCCCGATCTCATGTGCATTAACAGGAGCAAACTCTACTCCTCCCGATGCACTGACATGTGCTCCGATATATTTCATAATTCTTTTCTTTGATTTGTCTGCAAAGATAACATTTCCATAACAATATATGTTTTGCCCCATAACAATATATGTAATCACTCATTACATATATTGTTATGGGGCAAAAGCTCAGATGGTCTTAATGATTAAGCTAAGTTTCCTATTTCGTCCAGATTCTTTTGGATATCATCGTCTGTAAGCGAATAGTTTACCAAGTCGCCGGACAGATATTTGTCATATGAAGCCATATCGATCAGTCCGTGGCCGGACAGATTGAACAGTATTACTTTCTCTTCTCCGCTTTCTTTGCACTTATTGGCTTCACGGATGGTGGCTGCAATGGCGTGACATGATTCCGGAGCAGGGATGATTCCCTCAACTTGTGCGAACAGGCATCCTGCTTCGAATGATTCCAACTGACTGATATCTACTGCTTCCATCAGTTTGTCTTTCAGGAGTTGCGAAACGATTACTCCGGCACCGTGATAACGAAGTCCGCCTGCATGGATATTGGCCGGGGCAAAGTTATGTCCTAATGTGAACATAGGCAACAGTGGAGTATATCCGGCTTCATCACCGAAGTCGTACTGGAACTTGCCTCGGGTAAGTTTCGGGCAAGATGCCGGTTCGGCAGCGATGAAACGTGTCTTTTTACCTTCAAGTATGTTGTGACGCATGAAAGGGAATGCGATACCACCGAAGTTGGAGCCGCCACCAAAGCAGGCAATCACCATATCAGGATATTCGCCAGCCATTGCCATCTGCTTTTCGGCTTCCAGACCGATCACTGTCTGGTGAAGGGTGACATGGCTCAAAACGGAACCTAATGTATATTTGCAGTTAGGAGTGGTTTGTGCCAGTTCGATTGCCTCGGAGATGGCGGTCCCTAATGATCCCTGATGATTGGGGTGTGCAGTCAGGATATCTTTTCCTGCACGGGTTGACATTGAAGGGGATGGGGTCACCTGGGCACCGTAAGTCTGCATGATACTGCGGCGGTAAGGTTTCTGTTCATAGCTGATCTTTACCTGATAGACGGCTGCTTCCAGACCGAAGAGTTTAGCGGCATAGGCCAAAGAGGCTCCCCATTGTCCTGCTCCGGTTTCAGTTGTTACGTTTTGTACGCCTTCTTTTTTGCAATAATAAGCTTGAGGGATGGCGGAATTTAATTTGTGTGAACCCATCGGGCTGACACTTTCATTCTTGAAATAGATATGTGCCGGCGTACCCAATGCTTTTTCCAAACCATAGGCACGAACCAATGGAGTACTACGGTAATATTTATACATTTCACGAACTTCTTCCGGTATTTCGATCCATTGGTCAGTCTGGTTCAGCTCCTGACGGCAAAGTTCTTCTGCGAAGATCGGATACAGGTCTTCTGCCTTTAATGGCTGTTTGGTTCCCGGATGCAACGGAGGCATCGGTTTATTCACCATGTCGGCTTGTATGTTGTACCAATAGTGTGGAATTTCTTCTTCAGGCAGCATGTACCTTTTTTTCTTGTCGCTCATAATATTGTAGTTATTTGATTATTCTGATGCCAAAAGTAAGTATAATTTTTAAGAATTATATGATTTCAGCAACAAAGAATCGGATATGTTTGTTATTTTAGTTAAGTTTGTGCGACTCAATTAATATGCAATCCGATGAAGATTTATCATAAATTCTTTTTATATCAGAATAAATTATTGCAGCCTTACGTACGACTTTTGTTACGATTAATGGCAATCATCACCTATCTGGCCTCCATTATGCTGATAGTGGGAGTGATCTATGAACATGGCTTTACGCTCTCTGCACATGAAGTTACGAAAATACATCTTCTCTATAAGACGGTCTGGATTATATTCTTGATTGACGTCACCCTGCATATATTACTTGAATACAGGGATACGAAAAAGAATTTCCGGAAACTTGCCTGGATACTGAGTTGGTTGTTATATCTGACTCTGATACCGGTCATTTTTCATCGTCCCGAAGAAGGAGGGGCTATCTTGCATTTGTGGGAGTTCCTACACGGCTACTTTTATCACATTGTCCTGCTGTTACTTTTTTCTCTTTTGAATTTATCGAACGGATTGGTACGCCTTTTAGGAAGGCGGACAAATCCTTCTCTGATTTTGGCTGCCAGCTTTCTGGTGATTATTTTAATCGGAGCGGGATTGTTGATGTTGCCTCGTTGTACAGTAGACGGTGTTACATTATCGTGGGTCGATGCACTGTTTACTTCTACCAGTGCCGTATGTGTAACAGGGCTGGTACCTGTTGATGTGTCTGCCACCTTTACTCCGGCGGGACTGACAGTGATCATATTGCTGATTCAGATCGGCGGTTTGGGAGTCATGACTCTGACCAGTTTCTTTGCTATGTTCTTCATGGGAAATACTTCTCTGTACAATCAGTTAGTGGTACGTGATATGGTAAGTTCCAATTCGTTGGGGTCATTACTTTCTACCTTATTATATATTTTAGGTTTCACTCTGGTGATTGAGGGAGTCGGTATGCTTTCTATCTGGTTCAGTATTCATGGTACACTGGGGATGGATGTACAGGATGAACTGGCTTTTTCTGCCTTCCACTCTATTTCTGCTTTCTGTAATGCCGGATTTTCTACATTGCCGGGTAATTTGGGTAATCCGATGGTAATGACTAATCATAATTGGCTTTATATAACCGTGTCGCTCCTGATCATTTTTGGGGGAATCGGTTTCCCGATTCTTGTTAATTTCAAAGATATTATTGTTTACCATGCCCGTCGCTTCTGGCGTTTGATTCGTACCCGTCAATGGGACAATCACCGGGTGCACCATTTATTTAACCTGAATACCAAGATTGTTCTGATAATGACTGTCTTATTGCTTGTTTTCGGCACGGTGGCCATTGCAATTTTTGAGTGGAATCATTCGTTTGCCGGTATGTCGATTGCTGATAAGTGGACACAGGCTTTCTTTAATGCCACTTGTCCCCGAACGGCCGGATTCAGCAGTGTCGATTTGACTTCACTCAGTATACAGACCATTATGCTTTATATTGTTCTGATGTGGATTGGTGGTGCGGCACAGTCTACGGCCGGTGGTGTGAAAGTAAATGCGTTTGCTGTGGCCTCACTCAACTTGATTGCGGTTTTGAGAGGAACAGAGAGAGTAGAGGTTTTCGGTCGTGAATTGTCGCACGATTCTATTCGTCGCTCCAATGCGGCTGTGGTTGTTTCATTAGGAATCTTGTTTGTATTTATATTTATTTTAAGTATACTGGAGCCTAAGATGTCTATCATGACTCTGACCTTTGAATGTGTGTCGGCTCTCAGTACGGTTGGTTCCAGTCTGAATGCGACTCCTTTGCTGTGTGATGAAAGTAAATTGCTGGTATCATTGCTTATGTTTATCGGCCGTGTGGGATTTATTACACTGGTACTGGGCATTGTGAAACAGAAAAAGAATACGAAATACCGTTATCCGAGCGATAACATTATCATAAACTAATCAGTTGAATTCATTATGAAATACATTATTATTGGTCTTGGAAATTACGGTCATGTGTTGGCCGAAGAACTTTCTACCTTAGGGCACGAGGTGATAGGGGCTGATTTGGATGAAGGGCGGGTAGATAGCATAAAAGATAAGATTGCCACCGCTTTTGTGATCGATGCGACGGACGAGCAGTCTCTTTCCGTCCTGCCTCTCAACAGTGTTGATATGGTGATTGTCGCTATCGGTGAAAATTTCGGAGCTTCAATTCGTGTGGTGGCTATGTTGAAGCAAAAGCAGGTAAAGCATATTTATGCACGTGCCATTGACGGGGTTCACAAAGCGGTACTTGAGGCTTTTGGGTTGGAGAAGATTTTGACTCCGGAGGAAGACGCGGCTCGAAGTTTGGTGCAGCTATTGGATTTTGGTACAAAGATGGAAACCTTTCGGGTAGACTCGGAATATTATGTGGTTAAGTTCAATGTTCCCGAGAAGTTTGTCGGCTATTTTGTTAACGAGTTGAATTTAGATGAAGAATTCAATTTGAAGTTGATCGGATTGAAGCGTTCCAATACGATCAAGAATTGCCTGGGCATTTCTTTGGTGGAGCACAAGGTTGTAAACGAATTGCCGGAGGATGCCAAGATACGTCCGGATGACGTATTGGTGTGCTATGGTAAATATAGTGATTTTCAGAAATTGTGGAAGGCGTTGTGATAAGGATAAATTATAGTGAGATTGTGTTCTTTCTTTATATAAATGCGCCTCAAATGTAACAGAATCACATTTGAGGCGCATATCGAAGAAGTTAGATTATTCTTTCAAGGCTTCTTCCAGATCAATACCTAATGCTTGAGCTACTCCTGTGCCATAAGCCGGATCAGCTTTGTAGCAGTTGCGTACATGCCGTTGTTTGATGAACAATTCTGCGTCACCCATGGCGCGTGCGGTATTTTCAAACAATAATTGTTGTTCATCCGCAGGCATCAGTCGGAACAAATCACCCGGCTGACTGTAGTAATCGTCATCATATTCACGTTCGTTATAGTTGAATACATCTCCGTGAACTTTTAAAGGCGGTTCTTTTTTCTCAGGCGAGTCTTGCCATTCGCCATAACTATTCGGTTCATAACCTTTGGCTGAACCATAGTTTCCGTCCACTCGCATTGCTCCGTCACGATGGAAAGCGTGGAACGGACAACGTGGCTTGTTTACCGGTATCTGCTCTGAGTTTACACCCAATCGGTAACGTTGTGCATCACCATAAGAAAATAATCGTCCTTGCAACATCTTGTCGGGAGAGAAGCCGATACCTTCAACAATATTCATCGGATTGAAAGCCGATTGTTCTACTTCTGCAAAATAGTTTTCCGGATTACGGTTCAATTCAAGAATACCTACATCTTGCAATGGGAAATCTTTGTGTGGCCAAACCTTGGTAAGGTCGAACGGATTGATACGATAGTTATTTGCTTCTTCTTCAGTCATCAACTGAATCTGGAACTTCCATTTTGGGAAATCACCCCGTTCGATGCTTTCGTATAGGTCACGTTGATGCGATTCACGATCTTTGGCGATGATTGCTTCAGCTTCCTGATCAGTCAGGTTTTTAATGCCCTGCATAGTCTTTAGATGAAACTTAACCCAAATTCGTTTGTTTTCTGCGTTTAGGAAACTGTAAGTATGGCTGCCGAATCCGTGCATGTGGCGATAGGAAGCCGGAATGCCACGCGGACTCATGGTGATAGTTACCTGATGAAGAGCCTCGGGTAACAGGGTCCAGAAATCCCAATTATTGTTAGCGCTACGCATGTTGTTGCGTGGATCGCGTTTTACAGCATGATTTAAATCAGGAAATTTTAGCGGGTCGCGTAAGAAGAAGACGGGAGTATTGTTACCTACCAAATCCCAGTTTCCTTCTTCTGTATAAAACTTCATGGCAAATCCCCGGATATCGCGTTCTGCATCAGCAGCTCCGCGTTCTCCTGCTACAGTGGAGAAACGTACAAAACATTCTGTTTGCTTGCCTACTTGACTGAAAATAGCTGCTCGTGTGTACTTGGTGATATCATGTGTGACGGTAAATGTACCGTAAGCTCCGGAGCCTTTGGCATGCATACGGCGTTCAGGGATAACTTCACGGTCGAAATGAGCAAGTTTTTCAATCAACCATGGGTCTTGTAACATAATAGGCCCGCGAGGTCCTGCTGTCTGGCTGTTTTGGTTGTCGGCGATAGGACGACCATTAGCTGCTGTGAGTTTTTTATTTTCCATATAATTTTGATTTTATCGGAAACAAAGCTTTCAATGATGTGGAGTCTTTTACAGCCCTTCTTCCGTGTTATTACCCGACAAATGTAGAGCTAAATCATTTACCTGTCAAATAGATAATTTCAATCCGTAAATAGGTAATATCTATTTCTATCAAAGATATTGATATTACTTGAATATAATAGGTTCTATAAATGTTTTTTTGAAAAGAATTTGATCTTTTATCCGAATTCATCCGGTAAATTAGCCGTTTGGGAAAGAAATAGCCCCAATGTGATTTACCACAAGGGGGATGGAGAGTGGAAATAATAGGTAAACTTACCGGAAATTTTGTGTTTCTCTGTGATGAATTGGTTTTAAGGTATACATTATGATGTGAATTATAGGCAGTGCGTAAAGTGCAGTCTGGTGAAACATGTAATTTGTATATATCGTCGACAGAAATACATCCTGCCGACGATATTGGTGATATTATTATTTCTTCCAGCCGATTGCCTTCATAAACCATTGGCTATTGGCTTCGTTCAGTTTCTGTTCTTTGAGCATCTCCGGCATTTGACTGTAGTTTCTTTTAAACGTTTCTATCAGTTCGTTAAAACGTTCCGGCGAGTAGGTTAATGCAATGCTGGTAGCTTCGGTTGCTCCCATAGCAGGCGTCAATACAATTCCGGCGTCCCGGTATTTTAAAGCAGTGATTGCTTTGCTGAATCGTTTGAACTGTGAAACGATACCGTCGTTTAATTCCGGAATGGAGGTCGAGTATTGGATTTCTATTGTTTTTTCCTGATCACATGCTGTTTGAGGGATGGTGATCAATAAGGCTAATTCATCGCCGATGTACTCATATTCAGCTCTATTACCATTAATAGTGATTGTCTCCGGAATGGCAGAACCCAAAACTTTGATTTTAAATTGGCGGTCGGTTGGCATATTGCGATACTTACCTTGGCGAGGACCTACCGTTACAGTTAAGTGGTTCTCTTTCCGTTCAGTGTACATCCGGGTACGAGCATATTCATTGGCATAATATTTATCATTACCATTATCTTCATAAAAGGTAAATGAACCATTTTCTCCAGGGAATATGTTTACGATAATCTCTTCGCTATTACTATTAAGATTCTTCACACGGTTGTAAAGTGGCAGTACGGAACCGGCTTTTACGTAAACCGGATATTCGGTTAGGGTAAACGAACGTTCTATTATCTGTCCGCCTTTCAATAGGGTTCCGGTGGTCCATTCAAACCAGTCGTTTCCTTCGGGTAACCATACCTTTACAGTAGAAAGTCCGTTCTGCATGGGGGTGGTGATAGGTGCTACCAGAATTTGATCGCCAAACATGTATTCACTCTTGAAATCGTATGCCTCTTTGGCTTCCGGATAATCATAGTACATTGGACGACAGATAGAAATACCGTTGTCATAAGTTTCACGCGCCATTGTATAGATATAAGGAGCCAGTTGATAACGGAATAGAATGGAGTTGCGTAATGCTTCGAAATAATCTCCCTTGAAATTCCATAATTCTTTATTTAGAACAGGATTCTTTGTAGAGTGTGTGCGCATTACAGGTGTTAAGGCACCATATTGCATCCAACGGGTAAAGAGTTCCGGGTCGAGTATTTCTTTGTCTCCTACCTTGAACATGTGGCCTCCGATGTCATGACTCCAGTAGCCGTATAGCACATTGGAAGCGCAGTTGGTAAAGTAAGGTTGGAATTCGAGTGATTTCCAAGAGATGACGGCATCTCCCGAGAAGCCAATCTGATAGCGGTGATTGCCCAGTCCTCCCCAGCGGTGGTAGAGCATCGGGCGAGTGTCACGGTTGCGTTCCATGTCTGAGAAGAAAACATAATTGATCCACCAGGTATTGCTGAGGCTGTCTACTTTTTTATCATACATCCATTGTTGCCAATCGAGCCACCAGAAGTCCACTCCCTGTTTTTCCATCGGGCGGAGTACCTTGTTGAACATACCGTTTATAAAGCGTTTGTCCGAAACCACCCAGGGAATACGTTCCTGTTTAGCTGTATCTACTCCCATCCATTGTGCCATTTCCGGATATTTTTCTTCATATGGAGCTACACCATCGGCAGGATGCAGGTTTAGTGTGATTTTCAGGTCATTGCTTTTCAGATAACCCAGAAATTTGGCGGGATCGGGAAATAGCCTGCGGTTCCAAGTCCAGCCTGTCCATCCGCCGAAGCCCGGATCGGTATAATGCCAGTCCATGTCTACTACCAATACATCCAAGGGGATATTATAAGTGTGGAAATTATCTACTAATTGGCGCATTTCTTTGTCTGAGTAGCTCCAATATCTTGACCACCAATAACCGAATGCATAACGGGGTGGAAGAGGTACTTTACCGGCAAATACAGTAAAATCTTTTAAGGCAGCTTTGTAATCATGCCCGTAAGCCATAAAATACCAGTCTTGTCCGTCTTTGTGTTCACGTTCTTTTACCCAGGCCCATTCCGAATTGTCAAATAAGAAATTCTTTGAATCATCAATCAAGGTCCATCCGTCTGTCGATAGAAGACCGTCTTCTAGCTTCATATCTTGGTGGCTGTATATATTGTGGTCTCCTTCAAAACCATCCAATGTACGGTCTGTCCCTTTCAAATTTCCTTTTTGTATTGTTCCGGGTGTCCATTGAAAGGGGAACATCCCTTTAGCTGATGTGATCGTTAAATTATCTTTCGTAAAGGGGCCTTGACCTTTCTTATATTTTAGTTTCATTCGGGCGGTACTGATCACTACCGTAGCATTTTTATTTTGTACTGTGTACTTGGGAACAGGTAGATTGCGGTGGATTGCTACAAAAGAGGGATCGTCGGTAAACGAACCCGAAGGACTCCACTCCATACGGATTACCCCATCTGTAAGGACGCTAAAACGCACGTTACCATCATGATAGGCTATTGCATTTTGGGGAGTTGCGGCCGAAAGCGAAAAACTGAACAGAACTCCTTGCAATGCCAATAAAAAATAGACTGTTAAATGTTTCATGTTGTATTTATGTTAGTTTTTCACAAAGATAAGAGTAATATTCATAAATTAGTAATAATGAATTTTAAATCTTTTTATATCTTTGCAACCTGTGTAATAAATATCGCTTCTTTAGCTTACAACAGGATAATAGTATGAAAAAAGACGGTTTCTCTGAAATTTATGATATTTATTTTCCGAAGTTGCTGCGTTTTACCAGGACGTATCTGATTTCGGAAGATGAATCGGAGAATATTGTCCAAGAAATCTTTATTTATTTGTGGGAACACAGAGATATCATTGAGACTCTTCAGAATCTGAATGCCTATCTGTTTACGTTAGCAAAAAATCGTTGTATAGACTATTTTCGTAAGGAGATGGTCCGTGAAGTTCGTAAAGGTTCGCTTTCGGAAATAGAGAACAGAGAACTTCAATTGAAACTGTACTCATTGGAAGCATTTGATAATGATCGTCTTTCGGATGCCGATATTGAAGAAATACTGAATAATGCCATCAATCGTTTACCGGAGAGGTGCCGTGAAATATTTATTATGAGCCGTTTGCAAAATCTCCGTTATAAAGAGATAGCTGAAAAGTTGAATGTTTCTCCAAATACGGTTGAAAATCAGATTGTCATAGCGTTGCGTAAATTAAAAGAAGACTTGAAAGACTACTTTCCCCTCTTTGTTTTCATTATCTGAGAAATATTCCCTATTTTTGTCAAATCATTATTTATTTTTATATTCAAAACACAACAATGAAACACTTAGTTATTTGCATCGCTCTGTTGACAGTCGGTGCTTGCTGCTTTGCTCAGCAAAAGAAAGTGGCTTCTCATAAAGCCGCAAGTGGGAACCCTGTATTTCAAGGATGGTATGCTGATCCGGAAGGCATCATTTATGATGATACTTATTGGATTTTTCCAACTTGGAGTGATCTTTACGAAAATCAGACTTTTTTCGATTGTTTCTCTTCCAAAGATCTTGTGAATTGGACGAAACATGCTTCAGTTTTGGACACTACTGCCGTAAAATGGGCTAAGAAAGCGATGTGGGCTCCTTCGGTAATCAGAAAGAATGGGAAATATTATATCTTCTTTGGAGCGAATGACGTTCATGAAGGAGAGATTGGCGGTATTGGCGTAGCGGTTAGCGATCGTCCTGAAGGACCTTATAAAGATTTATTGGGTAAGCCGTTGATTAATGAAATAGTGAATGGAGCGCAACCGATCGATCAGTTTGTATACAATGATAATGGACATTATTATATGTATTATGGTGGTTGGGGGCATTGCAATGTTGTACAGTTGAACGATGATTTTACAGGGCTCGTTCCTTTTGAAGATGGCACTGTCTATAAAGAAGTGACTCCGGAGAACTATGTTGAAGGTCCGTTTATGTTCAAGAAAGACGGTAAATATTATTTTATGTGGAGTGAAGGTGGTTGGGGAGGTCCCGATTACTCTGTAGCTTATGCTATTTCCGATTCTCCGTTCGGACCTTTTAAACGGGTAGCTAAGATTCTGCAACAAGATCCTTCGGTAGCTACCAGTGCCGGTCATCATTCATTACTGCATGCTCCCGGAACAGATGATTATTATATAGTCTATCATCGTCGTCCACTGAATGATAATGCACGCGATCATCGTGTGACATGCATTGATAAAATGACGTTTGATAAGGATGGATTTATTAATCCTGTAAAGATGACTTTCGAAGGAGTGCCTGCACAAAAGATTAAGAAGTCTAAAAAGAAATAGGACCAATGCTTTGAGGATGTGTAGAAACAAAAGGTTGCACAAACAAAGCTGATTTTACAAACTGGCTACAGATACTGGATTTTTCAAGTCACCGATAGTGATAGTGAACGGTTGTATCTGTAGCCGGTTTTGTTATCGGGCATCGATATTGTAAACGGAGGTGTATTCTTTGATATCTTTGCGTTAATCTATCTGTTGCGTTACGTATTCGTAAACGATGCGCGAAATTTCTGCGATAATCTCACTGTTTTCCCTGTTATCTGCTTCGGAATCTTTCACGAAGACGGCTATGCTATAGGCATGTCCGTCGGGAAGAAGAATAAACCCGATGTCATTGCAACCGATCTGTTGCCCTTTCGCATTACGGTCGCCTGTTCCGGTTTTATGCCCCATTGTTACTTTTTTATCGAGCAGTGGAGCAATCAGGCGGTCTTGTCCTGTCTGACATTCCACCATTGTTTGATAAATGAAATTCTTGTATTCTTTGTCAAAAAGGTTTTCATTGCGAAATATTTCCAGTAATTTGGCGGCTGCCAATGGAGTAGTCCAGTTTTGGTAACAGAACTCCAGATTCTCATGCATATCGTTTTCTGTATGGATGACAGCACATTCACGAATTCCCAATGAATGAAGATACTTATTCACGGCATCCGGACCACCTTGATAATTAAAAAGAATATCGCAGGCATTATTGTCACTTTGCTGAAGCGTATATTTCAGTAGATCGGCAATGCTCATTTCGATTCCTCCCTGTGGGTATGTTTCTCGAAGCGGACTATAGGTGTCCGGCTTTAAATCCGACTTTTTAATCAATAACCGGGTTTTCAAAGGTTGCTTTTGATGATGCATGTAATCGGCCAATGCCAATGCCTGATGAAATTTGAAAACACTCATCATGGGATAATGAATATCATTATTGATTGTTATCGTATCTTGCCCGTCGATAATGACTGCAATTCCTATTTCGGCTTTTTTCCCTTCTATGGCTTTCTTGAGTTGAGTTTCAAGAGGACTGTTCTGCGCAACTACCAGGGCAGGACATAGCAGAAAGAAGATAATGGATAAATGTATAAGTCTTTTTTGCATATATGATTGGGTTCTTTGTAATACGATCCACAAAGGTATGAATAATAATTTTAGTGGAATTCAATATCACCAAGTATTCTGATTATTCAGCATCCGGTGCAGGAGCTGTTTTCTTTTCAAACGAGCCTTGCAGTCTCTCATACGAAAAATGCATTTCGATCTTCCATCTTCCACCTTCATCTTTCATCTTCCATCCTCGATTTGGCAAGTCCGATTCAGAGTATATTCTTGATATGCAGATAGATATATCTGTTATCCTATCCGTTTATACCATTTAAAGCAGTTTGTTTTTCTTAGTATCTTTAGTGAAAATGGTCGGTTTCTTGTCTCGTCCCGCATACCCGGGCTGAGATAAAGATACTTTAGAATGATGTAAGGTGCTTATTTACAATGTGCTATGTTTGCTATGGAGTTAGCTTACTCTCTTGGTAATTTCTGTGCCGGTCGTTCTGAACTTCTGTTGATACGGAGTCGGTTATGTAGAATAACTCACATTAATTCTATAGGTAGATTCTAAAGTACTTTCATCGGTATATGGAGATTATATTCGATTTTAACTTCATTGTAAGTTAGGTTATGGATGGATTTTATTTCAATCAAAGTATGAACAATCGGAGCCGGGAGGGTTCGAGAACTCATTTGTTCTTTGGTTTTTTCTTATTATTTTAGAAACGGAAAGATATAAGTGTTTAATCTTTAGTATTGATTTATAGGGATTTACCATGGTAAGGAAAAGTTTTCGTAAAAAAAGTCTTTTTTCTTTTAGTGGATTTTAAAAGCTATTACGCCTTATTAATAGAATATCCCAAAAATGAGTGAACTGATAGATAAATATTTTGCAGGAGAGATGACCTGTGAAGAGAAAAAAGATCTCTTCGACCGGATAGAAAGTGATGAGGCTCTGAAGAAAGAATTTCTTCGGATGCAAAATGTAGTGGCGTTGACCCAAATACTCTCCCGCCAGGATGATTCGGAGACCAGCCGTAAAGGGAAACAGCATTTTATGCAACTTCTTTTCCGTAAAAGATTAAAGCGCGCGCTAACGGTTTCTTTGAAATATGCTGCTGTTTTCGCGGTATTAGTGGTAGGAACTTTCTATGCTGCGAAGCTGTATTTATCTGAGGAATTCGGAAAAAGTTATACCATAGTTACGGCTCCCAAGGGACAGCGTGTAAAAATAGAATTGCCTGATGGAACCATTGCCTGGCTAAGCCCCTGTAGTTGTCTTCGTTTTGCGGCCTCTTTCAATGAAACGGACCGTAAAATAGAGTTGGACGGTGCTACCTATTTTGATGTGGCAAAGAATCCCGAGAAGCCATTTGTTGTTTCGGCTAAAGGTTACCGTATCCGAGTACTTGGAACTAAATTCAATATATCGGCTTATAAAAATAGTAAAGAGTTTGAGACCGATCTTGTGGAAGGTTGCGTACATATCTATGATCCGGCGGATATAAGGAACGAAGTGTTTCTACAGCCTAAAGAAAAGGCAGTGTTGTGGGGAGACCGGTTGATGAAGCGGGAGTCTGACTTTGATAATGAAGAATATCTGAAGAACGGAGTTGTCAGTTTTCTGTCCGAGCCGTTCGGGAGAGTACTGAATAGTGTCGCTTTATGGAATGATGTGAATATTAAAATAGAACGGTCAGTCAACGCGACGCAGCGGATCTCCGGAAAATTCAGGCAAAGCGATTCTTTGGAGAGTATATTAAAAGCCTTGCAAGGCGCTATGCCTTTCAAATATAAAATAGTTAGTGAAGAAGAAATAATTATTTATTGATAAATATAATGATATACTTAACTAAAAGCAGATGCCTATGATATAAAAAACAGTTTGAAATGAAAAAAGGAGGAAATGGTCTGGTACACCTTTCCCTCCCGATAAAGTCAACACATTTGGCAGAGCCAAATAAAAAAACAACAAAGTATTAACCTTATTACATTGCAAAAGTATGAAAAAAAACTTATTGCTGTTATCTTATGCAATTAAACAACGTGAAATTATTCAAATCTTGCGAATTATGAAATGCACAGTCTTGCTGTTATTTTTGCTTATTCTTCAGGCACATGCCAGCGTAAGCTCACAAAATGCAAGGGTAAACATGTCTCGAAATCAACTTCCGTTAAAGGAGTTTATGGCGGAGATTGAAAAACAAACCGATTATCTGTTTATCTATAGTGATGCAGAAATCAATGCCTCTCGCCAGGTAACTGTAAAGAAGGGAACACATAGAGTGGCCGATTTACTAAGAGAGGTACTCTCTAAAAATAATATTTCTTATAATTTTGCAGATAATTATATTTCTCTTCATGTACGCAAAGAGGCTGACGTACAGTCTTTGGCGGTATCTCCCCAACAAAAAAAGAATACGGTTTTGGTTTCGGGAACTATCGTAGATACCGCAGGCGAGCCTATAATCGGTGCTAACATCAAATTGAAAGGTGCTCAGGGAACCGGAACGATTACGGATGTGGAAGGTAACTTTAAATTGGAAGTGCCTACCAATGGTGTACTGATCGTCTCTTTTATCGGATATCAGCAGCAGGAAGTGGCGGTGAACGGAAAAACCATGTTGAAAATTAAGATGGCGGAAGATGCTGAAATGATAGACGAAGTGGTTGTAACTGCTTTGGGAATCAAGCGGGAAGAAAAGGCATTGGGATATGCCGTTCAGAAAGTGGGCGGAAGTAAGCTGTCTACTGTGAAGCCCGTTAATATTGCTACTTCACTGACTGGTAAAGTTGCCGGTTTGAATGTAACCAACAGTACGGAGTTCAATACAGCCCCAACTCTCAAATTGCGTGGTGAAACTCCATTGCTGGTAGTAGATGGTGTGCCATATAGCAATATCTCTCTGAATGACATTGCAGCAGACGATATCGAATCTGTTGACGTGTTGAAGGGGGCTACCGCATCGGCCCTGTATGGTGCCCGCGGAGGTTCGGGAGCTATTATGGTGACTACGAAGAAAGGTAGTCAGGAGGGACTTAATATTTCGGTAAACAGCAGTACGATGTTCAATGCCGGTTATCTGGTATTGCCGGAAGTACAACATGGATACAGTACCGGTCAGGGAGGTAAATATACCGCTGCCGACTTCGTTTGGGGTGATAAACTGGACATCGGCCGTACAGCTGTACAGTATGATCCGTATACTTATGAATGGAAAGAGATGCCATTGGTATCGAAAGGTAAAGACAACTTTAAGAATTTCCTGGAGACAGGTTTCATTACCAATAATAACATCAGCATCAGCCAGACCGGTAAATATGGAAGCTTCCGTTCTTCTCTGTCGCATGTTTATAATAAAGGACAGTATCCCAATCAGAGATTGAATAAGATTACTTACTCGGTAGGTGGGGATATGAAGTTCGGCAAACTGAGTTTTGAAGGTGGTGCCATTTATAACAAGCGTTTCTATCCGAATGGAGAAGGAGCCGGCTATGGTGGCGGTGGATACATCTACAACCTGTTGGTATGGACGGGTACCGATTATGATGTACGCGACTATAAAAACTATTGGAGAAAGAAAGACGAAGAGCAGAACTGGATGAACGATGTGTGGTATGATAATCCTTATTATCTGGCTCATGAAATGACTTCATCCAATGACTACGATAAAGTAAACACTTACTTGTCCGGTAAATATGACATCATGCCTTGGTTGAACTTTTCGATGAGAGCCGGTGCCGATGCTTATGCCAGCCGTACGGAAAAGAAAAACGCAATGAGCGCCCGCGGCGGATGGGACAAGAACGGATACTTCTATACATCCAAATCCACCGGATTCAGTTTCAATGGTGACGCTTTGCTGTCTGCCAATCACAGCTTCGGTGATTTTGCTATCGACGGTTTTGTCGGAGGTACGATCTACTATTATTATGATGACGCTATTTCATCGAATACCCGTAACGGATTGAGTATTCCGGGATATTATTCATTAAAAGCATCGGTTGACCCAATTGCCTCTTCAAGTTCATACAAGCAGAAACAGGTAAACTCTATTTATGGAAAATTCTCAGCTTCATGGAAGAGTACTGTGTTTGTGGATGTAACGGCACGTAATGACTGGTCGTCTACTTTGCCTTCGGAGACTCGTTCTTACTTTTATCCGGCTGTATCGGGAAGTATCATTATGTCGCAGTTACTAAAGATGCCCGAATGGCTGAACTTCTGGAAACTCAGGGGTGCCTGGACAGTAACGAAGAGCGACTTGGGTATTTATGATACGAACCAGGCTTACAGTGTAAGCACGAATGTGTGGGATGGAATGAATACAGCCGTGTACCCGGAAATGATCCGCAGTACAACGCTTGAACCGACCGCTGCACGTTCTTATGAAATCGGTACTGCCTTCAATGTATGGGACAACCGTTTGCGTTTTGATATCTCTTACTACAATAAACTGAAATACAATCTGACACGTGAAGCCACTATCAGCGGTTCGTCCGGTTTTACTAAAACATTGGTGAACTATGATGAAGAGCAGGTTCGTAGAGGAGTGGAGGTTTCTTTGACTGCTTCTCTGATTCAGACGAAAGACTGGAATTGGGAAGTGAATGCCAACTGGGCCCGTGACCGCTATTTCTATGCGAAAGTCGATCCTGTATATTCTACACAGAAACCTTGGGTAGCTGCCGGCAAGCGTTGGGACTGGTATGGTATCTACGATTGGGAACGTGACCCCCAGGGAAATATTATCCATGAAAACGGATATCCGGTACAAAGTAAATATCAGTCAGTGATGGGTAATGAATATCCGGACTGGATCTGGGGACTCAGTACTACCTTGCGTTATAAAGACTGGACATTGGGAATTTCGTTGGACGGACGTGTAGGCGGTATGGCTTACTCTCGTACGGAACAGACTATGTGGAATACCGGTGTACACCCCGATAGTGATAACAAATGGCGTTATGACGAAGTAGTGAACGGTAAAAAGAATTATGTAGGCCAGGGTGTGAAAGTAGTATCGGGTAAAGTTGAATACGACACAACCGGAAAGATTGTGAGCGATACACGTGTGTTTGCACCGAATGACACTCAGGTATCCTATGAAAGTTATATCAAGAATTACAATCCATGGTCAGGTGGTAAGGTTTACCAGAACGTGCATGACTGTACATTCCTGAAATTGCGTGAACTTTCATTGTTGTACACAATGCCTAAGTCAGTTTGTGAAAAGATTCATATGAAAGGCGTTACACTCGGTTTGATCGGACAGAACTTATTGATTTGGATGAAAGAGTTTAAGTATGCTGACCCGGATGTGGATTCGGATGACCTGAATTCACCTTCTATGAGATATGTCGGATTTAATGTTAAGTTTGATTTGTAAAAAAGGAAATTATGAAACTAATAAATAAAACGTTGCTTTTACTTACAGCAAGTGCTACGATTCTGGCATCTTGTAACAAGTTTGATGATTTGAATACGAACCCCGATGCTGCAACCAAGGTGACAGCACCTATGTTGGCTACAAAACTTATCCTGAACATTACACAACAGGGCTCTGCTAAGAACTTTGTGTACCACAGCATGCTGAGCAAACAGATTGCATGGTCGGAGAATGCTTCGGATGAACAATACAATTTGTTTGGCAGGACAGATTTTGACGGCTATACCATTCTTACAAACTGTCAGAAGATGGTCGATGCAGCCAATGAGGGAGATAAAGATTCGTATGCAGCTCTGGCTAAGTTTATGAAAGCCTATAAACTGTTCTATAAATCGCTGGAAGTGGGTGATATTCCTTACAGTGATGCATTGAAAGGTGAAGAGGGCGTTCAGAAACCCAAATACGATACACAGAAAGAGGTGATGCGCCAAGTCTTGGAAGATTTGGAAGAAGCGTATACTTTATTCTCATCGGGCAGTGACTTTGACGGTGATCCTATTTTTGGCGGTGACACCGAAAACTGGAAAAAGACTGTAGTCGCCTTCGAACTGAAAGTGCTGACTCACTTGTGTAAGAAAGATACGGATGCGGATCTGAAAGTGAAAGAACGCTTTGCCCGTCTGGTATCTTCGGGCTCACTGATGACTTCGAATGCGGACAACTTCCAGTTGGTATACTCTAATAAGGCCGGACAGCTTTATCCGTTCTATTACACTCAGAACAAACATTCTGATTATCTGATGATGTCGAGTGTGATTATCGATAACCTGAAGAAGTTCAACGATTATCGTATGTTCTATTATGCTTCTCCCGCCAAAGCCCAGACAGATAAAGGTATAAAGGATTCCGAGTGGGATGCTTATCTTTCGATTGATCCCTCGGACAGCTATTCAAATATCTCCGTGCTGTACGGAAAAGGTGAGTTCTGCCTGGCAAACCTCCGCTATACCCGTGTTCCGGAAGGTGAGCCTTTGATGCGGCTGAGTTATGCAGAACAGAATTTTATTCTGGCAGAAGGAGCTGTACGTGGCTGGATTTCGGAAGATGCTTCTACTTATTATAAGAAAGGTATAGAAGCCAGCATGAATTTCATAGCAGACAATACCCCCGATAAAGAAGAATATACTCACGGACGTACCATAACGCAAGAATATATCCAGGAGTATCTGGCACAACCGGTTATACAGTTGTCCGGCGACAAGGAGAAAGATCTGGAAATGATTTTGCTGCAACGTTATCTCGCCTCGTTCCTGCAGCATCCGTATGATGCTTATTATGATTATCGCCGTACCGGATATCCGGTATTGCCTATCAACCCGAGTACCAACCTGAATACGGAAAAAAATAAGATTCCTACAAGATGGATGTATCCGGAAGCTGAGTTCAGTTACAATCCTGATAATGCCAACGAAGCTGTTCAGCGTCAGTACAATGGTTCGGACGATGTGAACAAGTTAATGTGGATTCTCCAGTAAACATTACTCTTTTGAAGACAAGGGGATGTGTCATCTATGGTAAATTTTGACACATCCTCCCTTCTTTATACCTAAATAATCAAACCCATGAAACGAATTTATTTATTGTTGGCTATCCTGTTGGGAAGCCTTCAGCTGGCAAATGCACAGCAACAGACTCTTCAGTTTAACAAAGACGGTAAGTTTAAGATTGTCCAGTTTACCGATGTTCATTATATCTATAATGATCCTCGTTCGGATGTATCGATCGAACGTATCAATCAGGTATTGGATATGGAAAAGCCCGACCTTGTTCTTTTTACGGGAGATGTGATTTATGGTAAACCGGCGGAAGAAGGAATGCGTACAGTGCTGAATCTGGTATCTAAAAGAAAAATCCCTTTTGCGGTGACTTTCGGTAACCATGATAACGAACAGGGACTGAGCCGTGAAGAATTGTTGAAGATCATCCAATCTGTTCCTTTTAACCTGACACAGACTACTCCGGGTATTTCGGGAGTGACAAATTTTATCTTACCGGTGAAGGCTTCCGACGGCAAGCGCAATGCAACGGTTCTTTATTGTATCGACTCTCATTCTTATTCACAGATCAAGGGAGTGAATGGATACGATTACATCAAATTTGACCAAATACAGTGGTATCGTGAGAACAGTAAGAAGTTTACTGAAGAAAATAATGGCGTTCCGGTTTCGTCGTATGCGTTTTTTCATATAGCTTTGCCGGAGTATAATCAGGCTGCCTCTTCCGAGAGTGCAATACTTTATGGCATTCGTAAAGAAAAAGCATGCGCTCCCCAGTTAAATTCGGGCTTGTTTGCCGCCATGAAAGAGATGGGAGATGTGAGAGGTGTATTTGTGGGACACGACCACGATGATGATTATGCCGTGTCATGGAAGGGAATCTTGCTGGCATACGGACGCTATACGGGTGGCAACACAGTATATAATCACCTTACAAATGGTGCGAGAGTGATTGAGTTGGATGAAAATGCAAATAGTTTCCGTACGTGGATACGCCTGAAGGAAGGGGTCGTACAACAGGTAACCTATCCTGCCGATTTCATTAAAGAATAGAAGATACACAAAAGACAAAACTTAAATATAGATAGAATACCATGAAAAAGTTATTTGTTTTAGTATGTTTGCTTGCGATCGGATTCTGCAATGTGGCTTGGGCGGCTAAACGGCAGGCAAAACATGTAGTATTGATTGCGTTGGACGGCTGGGGTGCGTATAGTGTGCCCAAGGCAGACATACCCAACATTAAAAGCCTGATGGACGAAGGATGTTACACACTTCATAAACGTAGCGTATTTCCATCATCGAGCGCTATTAACTGGGCTTCCATGTTTATGGGAGTGGGTACTGAACTTCACGGATATACAGAATGGGGTTCGCGTACGCCCGAGATACCATCGCGGGTTGTCAATGAACATGGTATTTCTCCTACTATCTTTTCGGTTATGCGTCAACAGTATCCGGAGGCTGAGACCGGTTGCCTGTACGAGTGGGAAGGAATTAAATACCTGGTCGATACACTGGCACTGAGTTACCATGCACAAGCTCCTGATTATGATAAATACCCGACTGCTCTCTGCGAGATGGCTGAGAAGTATATCAAAGATAAAAAGCCTGCCATGCTTGCAGTTTGCTTCGATCAGTTGGATCATACCGGTCATGCTGTCGGGCACGACACTCCGGGCTATTATGAAAAGCTGAAAGAACTGGACGGTTATGTGGGACGTATCATTGCTGCCATTAAAGAGGCCGGAATATATGATGATACGATTATCATGATGACAGCCGATCACGGTGGCATTAAAAAAGGGCATGGGGGGATTACACTCCAGGAGGTAGAGATACCTTTTATCATTGCCGGTAAGAATGTCAGAAAAGGGGGAGAGTTCCAGGAAAGCATGATGCAGTTTGATACTGCTGCCACCATGGGATACGTTTTTGGAGTGAAGCAACCTCAAGTCTGGATAGGACGTCCCATGATACAGGTTTTCAAATAAACACTACTGTCACAACCTGAAGAAAAACAATGCACATAATATAAATTTGATAAAATGAAAAAGATTATTTTTATGACGCTTTTCCTGCTTGTCGCCATGACGGGACAAAGTAAAGGAAAGGGTGAGTTTACGGTTCTGCAATGGAATGTATGGCAGGAAGGTACAATGGTTCCGGGAGGATATGATGCAATCGTTAATGAGATAGTGCGCTTGCAACCCGACTTTGTGACATTCAGCGAAGTGCGTAATTATCATAACACTCGTTTTAACGAGCGTATTGTGGCTTCTCTGAAAGAGAAAGGACTGGATTATTATTCTTTCTATACGTATGACACAGGTTTGCTGAGTAAGCATCCGATCACAGACTCGCTCACTGTATTCCCCGAAAACGGAGACCACGGAAGTATCTACAGGCTGACAAGTTCCGTAAACGGACACAAGGTGGCAGTCTACACCAGCCATTTGGATTACCTGGATTGTGCTTACTACAACGTACGGGGTTATGACGGTTCCAGCTGGAAAGAGATACCTATTCCGACTACTGTAGAAGAAGTTTTGAAGGTGAATGTGGCTTCTCAGCGTGACGATGCCATCAAGATGTTCATTGCACAGGCTCAAAAGGATATTGCAAATGGTTATAGCGTGATTATAGGCGGTGACTTCAATGAACCGTCACATCTGGATTGGATTGAGGCTAATAAGAATCTGTACGATCACAATGGCCTGGTAATTCCCTGGACAGTAACTACATTGTTAGAGCAAAACGGGTTTGTGGATACATATCGTCACATTTATCCGAATCCACTGACTCATCCGGGATTTACATATCCGGCAGATAATCCGTTGAAAGAACCCGGTAAACTGACATGGGCACCGAAAGCGGACGAACGTGACCGTATCGACTTTATTTTCTACAAAGGAAAGAATCTTGAAGCAAAGAAAGCGATTGTCTTTGGCCCGAAAGGCTCTATCGTACGTAATAAGAGAGCGCAGGAGACATCAAAAGATAATTTCCTGTTACCGTTGGATGTATGGCCAACCGACCATAAAGGACTGCTGGTGACATTTAAGATTAAGTAATGTTTCACCACAGAGTAACACAGAATAACACGAAGTAACGCAGAATAACCCAGAGTATTCATGTCGACAATCCGTGACTTAATACTCACTCTGTGGAACTCTGTGTTACCCTGTGGTGAATAAATGCCCCCTTGATATTATCCTGTCGTTTAAATTTCTCCTCGCATCCGATCCTCGAATGCGGCTAATGCGGCTTTGGCGCCTTCTCCCATTGCGATGATAATCTGTTTGTAGGGGACGGTGGAAACGTCTCCGGCAGCATAAATTCCCGGCACGTTGGTACGGCAATGTGCATCGATCACGATCTCGCCCGGACGATTTACCTCAACCACATCGCGGAAAATACCACTATTGGCTACCAAACCTATCTGTACAAAGATGCCATCCAGGCTGATCACCCGTTCTTCTTCTGTTTTGCGGTCTTTGACACGGATGCCGGTCACCTTATCTCCATTGCCTACCACTTCGGTTGTCTGCGAGTGAACAAGAACTTCTACATTCGGCAGGCTTTTCAGTTTTTCCTGTAAAACCTGATCCGCTTTCAGCTCGTCCATAAACTCGAGCACCGTAACTTTGGAGCAGATACCTGCCAGGTCGATGGCTGCTTCGATTCCGGAATTTCCTCCCCCCACGACAGCCACCTGCTTCCCTTTGTAGAAAGGTCCGTCGCAGTGTGGACAGAAAGCCACCCCACGGCCGATATATTCCGCTTCGCCCGGTACGTTCAGTTTGCGCCAGCTTGCACCGGTGGCAACGATTACCGCCGGAGCTGAGAAACGTTCTCCTCCTTTGGCTGTCAGAACCTTATCCTTTCCATCAAGCTCTATCTTTTCGATCTGGCGATGTTCGAGCAAATCGATGGGATATTGTGACATGTGGGTTTTCAGATTATCGGCCAACTGGCTTCCGGTTGTCGAAGGTACGGAGATCAGGTTCTCTATGCCTACTGTTTCTTTTACTTGTCCGCCGATCCGTTCGGCAATGACCGCTACATTCAAGCCTTTACGGGCCGAATAGATGGCAGCAGCCGAACCGGCCGGACCTCCGCCGGCTACAATCACATCATATTTTTTGATGGAAGTTTCCGCACTGTTCGTCTCCGTTCCATATTGTTCTTCCAGTTTGGCCAACAGTTCGCCAAAGTCACCACGCCCCACGTGGATCAGTTTACCGTCTGCGAAGACAGAAGGAACCCCCTGTATTTTCAGTGCCTCTACTTCCGCCTGGTTGATGGCTCCGTCCACAGTCTGGTGCTGAATCTGTCCGTTCAGCGTGGTCATGGCGTTGAGTGCCTGCACCACGTCGGGGCAGTTGGTACAGGTCAGTGACACGTAAGTTGTCAGGCGGACAGGTCCTTTCAATGATTTTACCCGGTTGCATATGCCTTCGTCCGGAAAGTTCTTTCCTTTTCCGTCCGTATTCAGGATGGCAAGCAGTAGGGAACTGAATTCATGCCCATTGGGAACGGCCCGGAAGGTGATACCTGTCCTGTGTTCTCCTTTGAGAAGTGTAAATTCCAGTCCTTTGCCTTCATTGATCCGGCAAGAGAGTTTCTCGGAGCAGGATGCCACATCGTTCAGGAGTTCCAGAAGTTCGGTGCGGCTTTCGTGTTGCGGTGAGACGGTGATGTCGAATGTATAGTTCGCCTCCAATGCAGCGAAGATGGTACGTAATTGTTCTTTTATAGCTGAGTCTAACATTATATCGAAGATTGATTTGAGATGAATGATTTAGAAAGATTTATCGTCAAGAGCTAAAAAAGACCGATATGGGGGATACCGGTCTTCATAGGATTGCTGTTTAGATCTTACCGACCAGGTCGATGCTCGGTTTCAGGGTTGCTTCGCCTTTTTTCCATTTAGCGGGGCAAACTTCTCCGTCGTGAGTAGCTACAAACTGTGCGGCCTCTACTTTGCGGAGCAACTCGTCGGCATTACGTCCGATGTTGTTATCCTGTATCTCGGCAATCTTGATTTTTCCTTCCGGATTAACGAGGAACGTTCCGCGGTAAGCCATTCCGTCTTCTTCGATCATCACGCCGAATCCACGGCTCAATACACCTGTCGGGTCTGCCAACATCGGATATTTGATCTTACGGATGCTTTCCGAAGCATCGTGCCATGCTTTGTGTACGAAGTGTGAGTCGGTGCTTACCGAGTATACTTCTACACCCATAGCCTGGAACTGTTCGTATTTCTCGGCAACGTCTACCAGTTCGGTCGGGCACACAAAGGTGAAGTCCGCCGGGTAGAAGAAGAAAATAGCCCATTTTCCCTTTACGTCTTCGCTGCTTACTGTTTTAAAACTTCCGTTCTGAAAAGCCTGTACTTTGAATTCAGGCATCTGTGAGTTGATAATTGGTTCCATAATTGTTTCTTATTTAGATTCATTCTTATTTGTTTCCGATGCAAAAATAGGGCGAATTTTCCCGTTTCAGCAAAAAATCCAATTGATAATATTTATCGGCTGATAGATGAAATCTTATAGGCTGCCTTGTTTCGTATGTCCGGTGCCCGATAAATGGGGAGTGGCTTTCGTTTTGATACCTTTTTCTTCTTTTAGCTGTCAGAAAGAGAAGAATATCCCTTGGGGAGTAACCGGGTCTTTTGCGGTTCAAGTCAAACGGGAGGAGCGGAGGTGCCAAAACAGGGCGTTTTTTCTTCAGAAAGCAGGCTTTTGATGTCCGAAAGCCGGTGTTTGGGTCGGGAAGTGCCGGTGTTTTCCGAAAAAGAAGTAAGCATTTGCTCCGAAAGACGTAAGCAAGTTGAGAAAATGCTTACTTCTTTTTGGAATATCTCTATATGTTTTCCCTCATTACATATATTGTAATTGTTCCGAAGAGGAAAAAAGAAGGATTTCTTTCTGGTTGCCCTCCGGAAATGAACATGCTGAAAAAGATAAAAGGGAAGCATCAGGATTGAATACTGTCCTTTTTGTTCTTTTCTTTCTTGAAGAACCGCTTCTTTGCATAGAAACAGGAACTTAAAGTGATAAAACGGAAATTGCTGACAGGAAAAGGAGACGAAAAAATCGCTTCACCCTACCTTTGCCCGGAAAAAAGCCAATCTGGAACCATTCGATTATCAATATGACAGAATGTAGTTTTACCCCCCTTCCTTATCCGCCATCCAGTACCTAAGAGTCGTTAGTGTGTGAACTCGAGTTATCTAATCAAAATAGAAAGAAGTTTGCGTTTTGTTAAAGTTGCCCTCACCTTTAAACTTCCCTCTTACTTTTTAGTCATATAGACAGTTGCAACAAAAAAGACAGATGATTATTTGATAACTTAAAAAAGGAAAGAACAATGAAAAGAATAAGTTTTTTATTAGCAGCCCTATTAATGATGGGAGGAATGGTGATGGCACAAGGTCCGCGCAGAGGCGGTCAGGATATGGACCCGAAAACACGTGCCGAACGCATGACCGAGCGTATGGCGAAAGAATACTCTTTGAATGAAACTCAGAAGAAAGAGTTGCTTGAGGTCAATATGGCTTTCGTACAAAAGATGGGAGAGCGTCCCGGAAGAATGAAGCCGGAAATGAGACAAGGTAAGAAGGGGCAGAGTCAGGCTACCGACAGCTGCACTTGTAAACAGGATAGGAGAAAAGCTCCTCGCATGTCCAAAGAGGACAGAGAAAAGATGCGTCAGGAGATGAAAGCTTCGCGTGAGTCCTACGAGGCTGGTCTGAAGAAAATTATGACGAAAGACCAGTATGCTGCTTATACCAAGAAGCAGGCCGAGCGGGAGCAGAGAAGAGGAGGCGGAAGATAAGCTTCAGCGTTGATGATTAGTGATGGGGCGGACATCGACATGGTGGCCGGTCCATCACTAATCATCAATTACTAATTACCAAAATACTTGTATATTTCCCCCGCTTTTTGTTCCTTTGCCGTACGATTTAATAAACTGATAATTCGAATATGAAAAAGCTTATTTATCTGCTTGGGTTGGCAATGCTTATGGCTGTCGCAGCTTGTTCCGGTTCGGCTGAAAAGAAAAAGAGCGATATCCGTGTTTTGATGCAGGATAGCACCGATGCACATGGAGTGCAGCGCATGACGGCCCGTAAGAGCGAGGTAGATATTAAATATAAAGGCAAAGAGTACCATTCGTTTATTTCCCGTACGCCCAATGATTCGCTTCCCCGGGTGGTAAGCCAGATGGGGAATACGTATGTCGACAATCAGATAGTGCTTAGGCTGACGCGTGGAAACGAACGTGTTTTCAGCCGTACTTTTACCAAAAAGCAGTTCGAGTCTCTGATAGGCGATGATTTTATGGCGAAATCTATCCTGGAAGGGATTGTTTATGATAAAACGACTCCTGAGGGAATAGTCTATGCTGCCAGTATCTGCTATCCGCAGACAGACCTGTATGTACCTATCTCCATCACGATCTCACCCGATGGAAAAATAAGTATGAAGAAAGAAGAGCTTCTGGAAGAGGTGTACGATGAAGATACATCCGCCCGTTAAAAAATACAAAAAGAACCCTTCTCTTTATTTATTCCCAAATCTTTCCCGTTTCTATCTCGTTATTTGCAGTGTGAAATAGTTCCGAAACTTATTATTGACACTAAAAAAATAACGATTATGAAGAAGATTTTGTCTATTCTTGTATTGGCCATTGCAGCCGTCCAATTTGCATTTGCAGGTGATATCATCACGAAAGATGCGATGAAATTGCCTCTTCCGGCACGTAATTTTATTAATCGGCACTTTTCCAATCCGCAGATTTCGCATATTAAGATAGAAAATGAGATTCTGCAAACAAAGAAGTACGATGTGTTGTTGACTAATGCAACCGAGATCGACTTTGATAACCGGGGCAACTGGATTGAAGTGGATTGTAAAAAAGCGGCTGTTCCTGCAACAATTGTTCCTGACTTCGTGAAGGAATATATGAAAGCCAATGGGTATCACTCTGAGTTTGTGACTCAGATAGAGCGCGACCGCAAGGGGTATGAAGTCGAGTTGAATACGGATTTGAGCCTGAAGTTTACCAAAGACGGTAAGTTTCGTAAAGCGGAGCATTGATAAATTGGAATAAACCTATTAAAAAAAGACCTTGATTATGAAATTTTTGAAATTTAGTTTGTTGACAGCCGTGTTGCTGTCGGTCGTGTTTGCTTTCAGTTCGTGTGGCGATGATGACGATACGGGATATCTTCCGCCGAGCCAGGCCATTCAGGATGCACTGAAGAAGCTTTATCCCAATGCCACTGCCATTAAATGGGAGCAAAAGGGCGTCTATTACGTAGCCGACTGTCAGGCGGACGGCAGAGAGAAGGAAGTTTGGTTCGATGCCAATGCCAACTGGCTGATGACGGAAACAGAGTTGAACAGTATCAATAACCTGCCGCCGGCAGTGTTGACGGCTTTTATGGAGTCGAGTTACAACAATTGGGTAGTGGATGATGTGGTGATATTGGAATATCCGAATGAACCTTCTACGGAATTTGTGGTAACTGTGGAACAGGGTAAAAAGGTAGACTTGTATTTTTCGGAAGGCGGTGGTTTGCTGCACGAAAAAGATGTTACCAACGGTGACGACACACATTGGCCCAGGGTTTAAAGGTTGAATGTGCCGCCCGAGGCATGTGAATAGTAAAAACAAGAGGATGTGCAATCTGTGGTGAGTTTTGCACATCCTCTTGCGCTTTATGGGGAATTGCTTTTTACATCGGCTTATAATCCTTTGCCAGTCCGCCTTCACTTGTTTCTTTATAAAGTGAGGGTAGGTCGTGGCCGGTTTGTTTCATCACTTGTATTACTTTGTCGAAAGAGACACGGTGCATTCCATCGGTAAATGAAGAGTATAGATTGGCGTCCAATGCGCGGGCGGCCGCATAAGCATTACGCTCGATACAAGGAATCTGTACCAATCCGCATACCGGATCACAAGTCATGCCCAAGTGATGTTCCAGTCCCATTTCGGCAGCATATTCAATTTGAGCCGGACTTCCTCCGAATAGCTGGTTGGCGGCAGCCGATGCCATGGCACATGCCACGCCTACTTCTCCTTGGCAGCCTACTTCTGCTCCGGAGATGGAAGCATTTTGCTTGACGATGTTACCTATCAATCCGGCTGTTGCCAATGCGCGAAGGATACGCATCTCACTGAACTCACGGCTTTTGGCAAGATGATAAAGAACGGCAGGCATCACTCCGCACGATCCGCATGTGGGTGCTGTTACGATTTTGCCTCCCGAGGCATTCTCTTCACTTACGGCAAGCGCGTAGGCAAATACCAATCCGCGTGACTGCAAAGAAGCCTTGTATCCGGTAGCGCGGATATAATATGTGGAAGCTTTACGTCTCAGGTTCAATGGGCCGGGCAGCACTCCTTCTTGTTCGAGACCACGCTGGACAGACTCCTTCATCGTATCCCATACTTCTTTCAGATAGTCCCATATATCAGGATCTTCGCATTCTTTCACGTATTCCCAGTAACTTTTTCCGGTATGTTCGCACCAATCCAGAATTTCGGTCATGCTGTTCATGGAGTATACTTCCGGGCTTTCAATAGACGGCTGTTTGTTGTCTTCGGCCAATGCACCTCCCCCTACACTGTAGACAGTCCAGTTTTCCAGTTCATTGCCGCCGGCATCAAGTGCCACAAAGTTCATTCCGTTCGGATGGAAAGGAAGAAAGATTTTGGGTTGCCATATAATATCTACCGGTGCAGTAGGTTTCAGTGTGTCAATGATGGCTACATCCGTCATGTGTCCTTTTCCTGTCGCCGCCAGGCTTCCGTAGAGGGTCACTTTGAACGATGCTGCTTCAGGATGTCGTGTGAGGAACATTTCTGCTGCCTTGCGAGGTCCCATGGTGTGACTGCTCGAAGGTCCGGTTCCAATGCGATAGAGTTCTTTTATTGATTTCATATTAGCTAATTAGGTTGTTGCGCAAAGGTAATTGTTTTTTCAAAATTTTTGGTAACTTAATACCATTTCTTCTTTCGGAAAAACCAGTATACGGCTCCGCCCACCAGGAGCATCAATATCCAGGCATATACATATCCATATCGCCAGTCTAATTCGGGCATAATCTTGAAGTTCATTCCCCACACTCCGACAAGAAAAGTCAACGGAATAAAGATGGTGGAAACAATGGTGAGGCGCTTCATGATATCATTCATCCGCAAGTCATTGTTGGATATGTAAAGATCAACCAGGGACGATAGGGTTTCCCGGCATATTTCGATGGTTTGCAATACGAATTGCAGATGGTCGTTGACATCATTGAAGAAAGCACGGTTCACTTTGTGCATCAGGGAGTTTTCCGCCCTCAGGAGTTTCACGTATTGTTCCTTTAATGGAAGAATGGCTTTCTTCATCAGCATGTACTGCCGGCGGAGTGCCTGTATCTGGATGCCGATATCGTTACCGTCACTGATGGTGAGCAATTCTTCTTCCAGGTCTTCCAGGGAGTCGTCGATGGTAGATACGGTGGCGATGTAATTCCCCATTATGCTGTTTAGTAAGACACTGAGCAGGTAGTCGCTTTGTCTGCCCCGTATTTTTAGTACATCATTGTGAAGGGCGGAGGTGACATCGTCAAAGAAGTCGGTTTCGTTTTCCAGGAAGGTGAGTACAAAGTTGCTTCCTTGGATGATGCATACTTGTTGCTGTTCCAGTTCATCCAGTTCATCTTCCGGGCTTTTCTCTTCTTTGTTGTTGAAGCGGAATAGCTTCATGATAAGCACCGTGTACTTGTCATGCTCCTCTATTTTAGTGGGATGCTCGGCATTCAGAATATCCTGAAGGATAAGAAAGTCTATTTCAAAGTGACTGCATATTTCCCGGATGACTTCGGTGTTCTGAAGTCCGTGCACCTGCAGCCAGTTGATCTGCTCGCGGTTGAGAGAATTGGCGACAGTCTGGAAATTGACACCTGAAACCTCCTGCATCACAAGAGCGTTGTAAGTACATAAATGCAGGTGGGTGGGAGTCTGGCTCTCACCGTTATAAACTAATCTTTCACTTAACAGGTTATTCTTCATATTCTTCTTTTTTTATGCCAAATCGACTACCGTGATACCTGCACCTCCCAATTGGATATGTTCGTCGGCAAAATGGCGGACTCCCGGTATGGTTTGCAAATATTGGCGGATAAGGGTACGCAGGATACCCGTACCGGTCCCATGTAGGATGCGTACCCGGCTCATACCGACCAGGATGGCGTCGTCTACAAAGTAGGTTACAGCTTGTAGAGCTTCGTCTCCTCGCATTCCCCGTACATCGATATCTTGCTTGAAGTTCAGCTTTTTTTCGTACATGCTGTCCTGAGTCTGGTTGCTGACAAAAGAACTTTTGGCAGACTCTTGTTTTTGGGGGACTGCGTTGCTGCGTTCCAGCCGCTCCGTCTTTACAGTTGTCTTGATGCTGCCGAAGGCTACCACGGCATTCTTCCCGTTGATTTCAAGTACTTCTCCGACCGAACTTTGTCCTTTGATACGTACCGGACACCCTTCGGTGATGGGAGTCGCTTTGGGAGTTTGCTGAACTGCCGGCTGTTCTTTGGTGCCGTTTTGCTTTTTCTCCTTCTTGCGGTTTTGCTTCTCTTTCAGCTTCTCCATCTTTCGGGCTATCTTATCTTCCTGTTCCTTGGAAGTCAGGTTGTCTATCGATTCACGGAAGTCCGCCAGTTCCTGGCGTACCAGACGTGTTTTTTCTTTTTCAGCCTGTGCCTCTTTTATGGTACGGATGGTATTCTCGATACGTGCATTTGATTCTTGCAACAACCGTTCCGCCTCCTCTTTTGCCTGACGGATGATCTCTTTTCTCGACTTTTGTAATTCTTCCATCTCAGCCTGATAGCGGGCAATGGTTTCTTCCATATGCTTTTCGCGCTGGCGGATAGTCTGACGCTTTCCTTCCCAATAACGTTTGTCACGTACGATATCCTGCAAATACTTGTCGGCATTGATATATTCACTTCCCACAATCTCAGAAGCATCTGCGATCACATCCTCCGGTAATCCGATTTTACGAGCGATTTCTACAGCGAATGAACTGCCCGGATTACCGATCTGAAGTTGGAAAAGTGCCTGCATCAGATGACGGTCATATAGCATGGCACCGTTTACTACACCTTCGTGATCCTCTGCAAAATGTTTTAGATTCTGGTAGTGTGTAGTTATAACACCGAAAGTACCCTTTATGTTGAATCGTTTCAGTACAGCTTCGGCAATAGCTCCGCCGATCTGGGGTTCTGTACCTCCACCGAATTCGTCAATTAAAATCAGACTTCGTTCGTTGCAGTTCTTCATCATGATTTTCATATTGGTCAAGTGTGAAGAATAGGTACTCAAATCGTCTTCAATGGATTGTTCATCACCGATGTCGATGAAGATACTGCCAAACAGGCCTACATGACTTCGTTCGTGCATGGGTACGAGCATGCCGCATTGCAGCATATATTGTAGTAACCCGACTGTTTTCAGACATACGGATTTACCTCCGGCGTTGGGACCGGATATAATAAGGATACGCTGTTTGAGGTTCAGTTCTATGTCCAATGGCACTACTTTCTTTCCATGTTTGGCAAGCGAAAGTTGTAATAGTGGGTGTACGGCCATTGTCCAGTCCAATAATTGCTCGTTCTCCAGGCTGGGTTTGATACTGTTTGTTTGGATGGCGAAGTGACTTTTGGCACGAATGAAGTCTATCTCGGCAAGAAATTCATACGATTGCAGTATTTCCGGGATAGAAGGACGCAGGGTGTTAGAGAACTCAGTCAGGATACGGATGATCTCCCGGTGTTCATCCCCTTCCAGTTCACGGATACGGTTGTTGGCTTCCACTACTTCCGCTGGTTCGATAAATACAGTTTTTCCGCTGGCCGATTCATCGTGGACGATTCCTTTGATTTTACGTTTTAATCCCGGAGCCACCGGAATAACCAATCGACCGTCGCGCATGGTTGGTGCCACGTCTTTGTCCACATAGCCTTCGGATTGTGCGGTTCGGAGTATGCTGTTAAGCGAACGTGAGATACTTCCCATCGTGTTAGCCAGTTCCCGTCGGATGCGTGACAGTTCGGTCGAAGCATTATCCTTGATTTTGCCATATTTATTTAAAATGCCATCAATCTTGGTGATAAGTTGTGGAAAGACAGTTATGTCACCGGCCAGTTTTTTCAGGCTGGGGTAGGGACAATCCGATTCTTCTTCATCATTGCGCTGCAGGAAACGGACGATGTCCCGGATGGTCTCCAACGAACGTCGTAGATCAAACAATTCTTGTTCGTCCATGTACATTCCTTCTATTCGGATTCGTTTCAAAGAGGGACGGACATCGAAAAAAAATTGGTCGGGAAAGTTATCTTCCTCTTGTATGATGCGAACAAACTCTGCAACCTGATTCAGCAGTTCATCAACTTCTTCAAAGTGATCGGAAAAATTCATTTCATTCACTCTCTCTTCTCCTAATGTGCTGAGACATTTGTCTTTTAATAATTGTCTGATTTGGTCGAATCCTATTTTCTGCTCAAAATTCTGGGGATATATCATGGATTATCTAATTTATCTATATAACAGTTTCAATTGAATTGTTCCGCAAAAATACGATTATTCCACGAAAAAAATGGCAAAATGTTTGTGGATTTAAAAATGATTCGTACCTTTGCATCGCTTTAAGAGAAAAGCACTACTTAACCGTAGTTTTGGAGAGGTGGCAGAGTGGTCGATTGCGGCGGTCTTGAAAACCGTTGTAC
>OHAD01000487.1_pt1 | contig 46550 bp, 38 predicted proteins | sample 1577011 | NCBI WGS metagenome assembly OHAD01 (sample SAMEA3541510, study PRJEB24748) | human gut metagenome | biome: human gut; feature: human-associated habitat; material: faeces | place: China | collected 2012 | reverse complement strand
CAATGGGATTTTTGCCTGCTGACCCATGTTTTCGTACGGTCAGCGCAGTAAATGCGCAGACCTACTAAACAGTTACTCTGTTTTCTTCTATGTTAAAAATGAGTTATGCCTGAAGATATCGCTCTGCAGATGCCACGCAGTTTGCACCGTCCGATGCCGCTGTCAGAATCTGGCGCAGCGCCTTGGTCCGGACATCTCCGGCTGCAAATACGCCCGGAACGCTCGTCTGACCGCTCTCATCCGCCCGGATATAGCCCTGCTCATCAAGCTCTAACTGACCCGCATACAGCTCACTCTCCGGTGCAATTCCGACCGCAATAAAGACGCCGTCCACGTCCAGCCGCCTCTCTTCTCCGGTTTTGGTCTGTCTCAGCCGCAACGCCTCCACCTGACCATTTCCTTCAATCGCAGCCGTCTCACTGTTCCAGACAAATTCAACGTTTTCAAGCGCCTGTAAGCGCTCCTGCAGCCGTTTTGCCCCGCGAAGCTTGTCTCTGCGGTGGACGATATATACTTTTTCACACATCCGCGCAAGAAAAATCGCATCTTCCAGAGCCGCGTCGCCGCCGCCCACAACGGCAACCGTCCTTCCCCGGAAAAATGCCCCGTCACAGGTCGCGCAGTATGAAACGCCTGCCCCGCGAAGTTCCTCTTCTCCCGGCACCTCCAACGTCCTGTGATGTGCTCCGGATGCCAGAATCACACAGCGTGCCTCATACGTCTCTTCCTCGCAGACTACTTTCTTCACATTTCCTGAAAGCTCGACCTGCACGACCTCATCCTGTACAACTCTTGCTCCCAGCTTGTTTGCATGCTCCCGGAACTGTCTGGAAAGCTCAAAACCGGTCACACCCGGAAATCCCGGATAATTGTCCACCTCCCAGGTATTCAGCACCTGTCCGCCGCTGATTCCATTCTTCTCTATCACAATCGTGTCCAGACATGCCCGCTGTGCATAAATCGCCGCACTCAAGCCAGCTGGTCCGGAACCAATGATTATTATATCATACATGGTATACAGTTCCTTTCTTCCGAATCTGTTCGGTAATTGATCCGCTCTATCGCTGTGTCAGATCCATTTGGTTTTAGTATAACACATTTTAGTACTTTCATACAATGCTGTAAAACACTCAGAAGAGCAAAAAATAGATGAAAATTTCTTACGATTTTATGACAGGCGGAAAAATGAACCTATTTCATGAATTTTAAATACATGCTATAATTCAATCAAATATACGCATATAAGGAGTTTACTGCCATGAATCATAAAACTATCCTCGTAACCGGCGCTTCCCGCGGAATCGGGAAAGCGATTGCATTAACCTACGCCAGGAATGGCTGGGATGTCGTGATTACCTGCCTGAGGCGGGAAGAAGAATTAAAAAAGACCCAGCGCGAAATCGAAGCGCTGGGCGTTTCCTGCCTTGCCTGGATGGGCGATGCGGGCGATTTTGAGAGCTGTTCCCGCCTGTTTGACGCGATCCGGGAGCGCTTCGGTTCCCTGGATGTCCTCGTCAACAATGCAGGGATTTCCTACATCGGTCTGTTCCAGGATATGACGCCGGACGAGTGGAACCACATTCTCAATACCAACCTGACCTCCGTCTTCAACTGCTGCCGCCTCGCCGTTCCGATGATGGTGTCACGCAAATCGGGACGCATTCTCAATATTTCCTCCGTCTGGGGCATCTGCGGCGCTTCCTGCGAAGTCGCCTATTCTGCCACCAAAGGCGGCATCAACGCCATGACGCGCGCCCTCGCGAAGGAACTTGCGCCGAGCAGCATCCAGGTCAACGCGATCGCCTGCGGCGCTATTGACACCGAAATGAACCAGTTTCTCGATGAAGAAGAACGGAATGCCCTGCTGGAAGAAATTCCAGCCGGACGTATGGGGCGTGCCGGGGAAGTCGGAAAACTGGCATACCAGCTGGGGAGCGAGGACTCCTATTTAACGGGACAGATAATTCAACTGGACGGTGGCTGGATCTAAAACCTGAAATAAATAAACGGATTATACGTGCTGCTGACGAGATACATGGTACACAAAAACAGCAGCACAGCCATAATCACAATATCCACTGTCTTTGTCACTTCTTTCTCATACAAATGCTCCCGCAGCTTCGGGCATATACTCTGCACGATGCCCGAAAGCAGCACGCCCAGCACCGCAAGAAAAATCACCTTCCGATTCACGAACAGCGACGCCGGATAGATGCCGTTCTCCCAGGTAAACATCTGATGCAGGATCACTTTCGCATCCGCCAGCGTATCGGCGCGGAAGAACACCCAGCCAACCACTACAACCAACGCCGTATAGATGTGATTCAGTCCCCGGAAGCAGTTCTTCTCCAATAGCTTCCCAAGTCCCATGCGTTCCACCACCAGAAACAACCCATGGTACAATCCCCAGATGATAAAGGTTGCCCCAGCGCCATGCCAGAGCCCGGTCGCAAAAAAGACAATCAGCAGATTAACATACGTCCGCACCTGCCCTTTCCGGTTGCCGCCCAGCGGGATATAAAGATATTCCCTAAACCAGGTCGAGAGTGAAATATGCCAGCGTCTCCAGAACTCGCGGATCGAGGTAGAGATATACGGATAATTGAAGTTCTCCATAAAATCAAATCCAAACATTTTTCCCAATCCGATCGCCATATCCGAATATCCCGAAAAATCGAAATAAATCTGAAGTGTGTACAAAACCGCCAACATCCACGCATTGACCGTTCCCAGCTGTGCCAGCGGTTTCTCCATCATCCAGTCCACCGTCGCCGCAAAGGTATTAGCAAACAACATTTTTTTCGCCAGTCCGTAGGAAAAGCGCTTGATTCCATACGCCATCCCCTCCGCCGTACACTGCCGGTTCCCAATCTGTTCGCAGACATCGTGATACTTGACGATCGGTCCCGCGATGAGCTGCGGAAAGAAGGAAATATAGAGCGCCAGATGAAAGGTATTTTTCTGCGCCTGAATCGTCCCCCGGTACACATCCACCACGTAGGAAAGCGCCTGAAACGTGTAGAAGGATATTCCGACCGGAAGAGCAATCTCGCGGAAAGAAAGTGTATGTGCGCCGCCCGCAAAGCGGCTTAACAGAGAATTTGCAATCTCGACTGCGAAGTTAAAATATTTGAAATAGCCCAGCAGAAGGAGGTTTAAAAACACGCAGGTTGTAACAGCAAGGCGCATTCTGTGTTTACTCTGCATCCTCCCAATCCACAATCCAAAGAAATAATTCAGCCCGATCGAAACAAGCATCAGAATCACATACTTCGGCTCGCCCCACGCATAAAAAAAGAGGCTGGCAGCCAGAAGGACGCCATTGCGGATATGCAGATTTTTCGTTATAAAATAAAGCAAAAATACCGCTGGCAAAAAATACCATAGGAACACAAGGGAACTAAATAACATAAATCATACCATCCTGTATTTGTTACTGTTCACGCATACGTGAACAGTAACCTGTATTTTCTTATATAGCAGATAAATCATATCTATATTCCAGACACTCTATTATACGGGTAATCCCCCTTAATCTGTCAAGTGTTTTTGACCAGAATAAAGAATGTGCCTTGGCACATTCTCGCGCCGAGCGCGGTCGCTTGCGACATATTTCTGCTTCGCGCGAGTGCGCATCCTCGCGGAGCGTTTTTTGTTTCATAGGACGCAATTTCCTATGAAACAAAAAAACCCTGCCTCCCAGGTTCATCACCTCGGAAACAGGGTTCTCTTTACTCGCTGGCACGGGACTGCGGAGTACTGGGTGGAGTAAATCCGTCCAGCCGGCGCTGTCTCATATATTTATCAGAGAAAAACATACAAAACTCTACTGCTATATGCTAAGAAGATTTCTCTTCCTATTTTAATTAGTTGTTCTTAGCTGCTGCTTTCGCTTCTTTGATCTTCTCAGTCAGCATCGGAACGATCTTGTTTAAGTCACCTACTACGCCGTAGTCAGCAACATCGAAGATCGGAGCAGACTCATCTTTGTTGATAGCAACGATGATGTCAGACTCTTCCATACCTGCCAGATGCTGGATAGCACCGGAGATACCGATTGCAAAGTATACGTTCGGACGAACAGTCTTACCTGTCTGACCTACCTGAAGATCCTTCGGTTTCCAGCCAGCATCTACAACTGCACGAGAGCAGCTTACGGTACCGCCGATAGCCTCTGCCAGATCATCCAGAATCTTGAAGTTCTCCGGGCTTCCTACGCCACGGCCGCCGGATACAAGGATCTTAGCATCCATGATATCAACGGTGTTGGATACAGCCTTAACAACTTCCAGAATATCAACATATTTGTTGTTCTTTGTGAATCCCGGATTGAACTCAGTAACAACAGCTTTTTTGCCAGCTTCCTTCGGAGCCTTCTGCATAACACCCGGACGAACGGTTGCCATCTGCGGACGGAAATCCGGGCAAGCGATGGTAGCGATGGTGTTGCCGCCGAATGCCGGACGAGTCATAAGCAGCTGATTGTGCTTTGTCTCTCTACCCGGAACCGGATTCATCGGGAAATCACCGATATCAAGTTTTGTACAGTCTGCAGTCAGACCTGTATGGATTCTAGCGCAAACACGCGGACCAAGGTCACGACCGATTGCAGTTGCACCGATCAGGAAGATTTCCGGTTTGAACTCTTTGATAACAGATGCGATTGCATGTGTGTACGGCTCTGTACGGTACTCTTTTAATTCCGGATCGTCTACAACGATAACCTTGTCTGCGCCGTACTCTGCTAACTGATCTGCAAGACCCTTAACGTCAGAACCAACTAAAACAGCGGTTACTTCTACTCCTAAATCTTTTGCTAATTCTTTACCTTTGCCAATCAGCTCAAAAGCGATATTGCTGATAACATTATCCACCTGCTGTGCAAAGACAAATACGCCCTTATATGCTTCTAAGTTGTTCATCTTATTCACCACTCTTTTCTATAAAATAATTAGATAATGTGTTTCTCTGCCAGTTTACCAACGATATAATCTGCGGAAGCTGCCGGATCCAGTTCTACTTTCTCGCCAGCACCCTTTCTTACCTTATCGGAAGCTTTTGCGATCTGTGTCGGTGATCCCTTCAGACCAAGGTTGGAATCCTCAACATCTTTCAGATCTTTTCTGCCCCAAACGGTGATCTCTTTTGCATATGCATCAAAGATTCCGCCTGGAGTCATATAACGCGGCTCGTTTAACTCTGCAAGAGCGGTTAAAAGACACGGAAGCTGTGCTTTTACTACATGATATCTATCATCATACTGACGCTCAACTACGATGTATTTCTCAGCTTCGTTTACTTCACGAATCTTCTGAGCGTAGCTGATTACCGGAAGGCCAAGGTGCTCGGAGATCTGCGGACCTACCTGAGCGGTATCGCCATCGATAGCCTGACGGCCAGTAATGATTAAGTCATAATCCAGGTTGCGAAGTGCGCCTGCGATTGTCTGGGAAGTAGCCCAGGTATCTGCACCACCAAGTACACGGTCAGTTACAAGAACACCATTGTCTGCGCCCATAGCCATAGCCTCGCGAAGAACCTCTTCAGCCTTCGGAAGACCCATAGTAACTACGGTAACTTCTGCACCATACTGATCTTTTAAGCGAAGCGCTGCCTCCAGACCTGCTTTATCATCTGGGTTCATGATTGCCAGCATTGCGCTTCTGTCAAGAGTACCATCCGGGTTAAATTTAACTCCGCCTTTGGTATCCGGAACCTGTTTTACACAAACTACAATTTTCACGGTATTTTCACTCCTTATTTTTTTCTTTTTTCTCTATAGGACTGAGATTGTTCTGATTTCTCTGCAGACTGAATTATTTTAACAGATCAGCGGAGATAACCATTCTCTGAACCTCAGATGTACCCTCGTAGATCTCAGTGATCTTAGCATCACGCATCATACGCTCTACGTCGTACTCTCTCGTGTAGCCGTAACCACCGTGAAGCTGTACAGCCTTGGTTGTAACTTCCATAGCAACCTCTGCTGCATACAGTTTAGCCATAGCTGCTTCTACAGAATAGGTTTTCTGTGTCTTCTTAGCAACGGCTGCTCTGTAAACAAGGAGCTGAGCTGCTTTAACTTTGGTAGCCATATCTGCCAGCTGGAACTGAGTGTTCTGGAACTGACCGATAGCACGACCAAACTGTTTTCTCTCTTTTACATAATCAACAGTTCTCTCAAGAGCGCCCTCTGCAAGACCAAGTGCCTGGGAAGCGATACCGATACGTCCGCCATCCAGGGTATGCATAGCGATGTGGAAACCTTTGCCCTTCTGGCCAAGCAGGTTCTCTTTCGGGATACGGCAATCTGTGAAGATCAGCTCGTATGTAGCAGATCCACGGATACCCATCTTCTTCTCTTTGGTACCGAAGGTGAAGCCCGGAGTTCCTTTCTCTACGATAAATGCAGAGATCTCTTTTTTCTTTCTGCCCTTTACTTCAACAACGCCTGTTACAGCGATGATAACGTAAATGTCAGCCTCTTTACCATTGGTAATGAAAACTTTGGAGCCGTTTAATACCCACTCGTCGCCGTCTAATACAGCCTTGGTCTGCTGACCCTGAGCATCTGTACCAGCACCCGGCTCAGTAAGACCGAAAGCACCAAGCTTCTCGCCCTTAGCAAGCGGAACCAGGTATTTCTGTTTCTGCTCTTCAGTACCGAAGGTCTGGATCGGATCGCAGCACAGAGATGTGTGTGCAGATACGATAACGCCGGTAGTACCACAAACTTTGGAAAGCTCCTCAACGCACATAGCGTATGTTAACGGATCACAGCCCTGTCCGCCATACTCCTTCGGAACCGGGATGCCCATGAAGCCAAGCTTCTGCATCTTTTTAACGGTTTCCTCCGGGAAGTGCTCTGTCTCGTCAACTTCCTGTGCCAAAGGTTTTACTTCGTTCTCGGCGAAGTCATGGAATAACTTTCTCGCCATTTCATGCTCTTTACTTAATGTAAAATCCATGTGTCTATTCCTCCATCATTTTCTTATATACGCTTAAGAGGCGGCTTTAAGCGCCGCCCCGTTGCGGTTCTTAAAAATCTGGTACTCTATTATGTTTTCATCTGGTCAAGAGACCAGACTTATGTACATATTAGTTGTACTTGTAGAAGCCTTCGCCAGACTTACGGCCAAGCTTGCCGCCGCGAACCATCTTTCTAAGAAGCGGCTGCGGACGGTACTTCGGGTCACCAGTCTCAGACTGAAGTACTTCCATGATAGCCAGAACAACGTCCAGACCTACCAGGTCGCCCAGTTCAAGCGGTCCCATCGGATGGTTAGCACCCAGCTTCATAGCGGTATCGATACCCTCTACAGAAGCCTCGCCCTCAGCGTAGATACCGATAGCTTCGTTGATCATCGGGATGAGGATACGGTTTACTACGAAACCAGCGCCCTCTTCTACCTGTACCGGGATCTTGCCGATCTCTTCAGAGATCTTCTTAACTTTGTCAACAATCTCTACCGGAGTGTTTAAGCCTGCGATAACCTCAACCAGCTTCATAACCGGAGCCGGGTTGAAGAAGTGCATACCGATAACCGGGCGGTCAAGACCTGCACCGATCTCAGTAATGGACAGAGAAGAGGTGTTGGTAGCGAATACGCAGTCTGCCTTGCAGATAGCGCCCAGCTCTTTGAAGGTCTGTTTTTTGATCTCCATGTTCTCGATTGCTGCCTCAACTACGAGATCGCAGTCGCTGCAGATAGTCTTAACGCCGGTATGGATTCTGGCAAGGATCTTGTCTGCATCCTCTTTTGCCATCTTTCCTTTTGCTACTCTCTTCTCAAAGTTCTTGGAAATTTTCAGTTTGCCGTTGGAAGCAAACTCTTCGTTAATATCACACAGGCATACTTCATATCCATCTACCTGGGCAAATGCCTGAGCGATTCCGGAACCCATGGTTCCTGCACCAATAATACCAACTTTCATGACAAATCCTCCTGAAATTATATAACTATAATTTAACTAACTATCTATTGTTAAACTGCTCCACTTTCCGTTTCTCAAGGAATGCTTGCATACCGTTCTTCTGATCTTCTGTCTCGAAGCATCCGCCAAACAGTTTTTCCTCGATCACGATAGCCTGATCCATATCAGTCTGAAGTCCGTCGTTCATCGCCTTCTTGCTGTTTCTGACAGCGATCGGAGCCATCTTTGCGATAGCGCCTGCCAGCTTCTTCGCAGCCGGCATCAGCTCTTCCTGTGTATAAACAGCATTTACAAGTCCGACACGGTATGCCTCGTCCGCTTTGATGTTGCGGGACGCAAATACCATCTCTTTTGCCTTGCCCGGTCCGATGAGACGTGCGAGTCTCTGTGTACCGCCGAAGCCTGGTGTGATACCAAGACCTACTTCAGGCTGTCCGAATAATGCATTGTCCGAGCAGATACGGATATCACAGCTCATGGCAAGCTCGTTGCCGCCGCCGAGCGCGAAACCATTTACTGCCGCGATAACCGGAACCGGGAAAGTTTCGATCTTGCGGAAAATATCGTTGCCGAATTTACCGAAGTGCTCGCCCTGCTCCTTGGTCATCACGCTCATAGCAGCGATGTCAGCACCGGCTACGAAAGATTTCTCTCCTGCGCCGGTCAGGATAATTGCACGAATTTCGGAAAGGTCTACTGCATCAAATGCAGCTTCAATATCCTTCAGCACATCCTCGTTTAACGCGTTCAGTGCCTTCGGACGATTAATAGTTATGACTGCGACGTGTCCGTCTACCTCATAGTCTACAAATCCCACTTCCAGTTCCTCCTAAAAAGCTCTTGAATTGAAATACGTAAAACCAGAAACAGCCGGAGCGCCGGGGATAAGCCCCGACGACTCCGGTTCTGCGTCAGAAATTAGTCTCTCTCAACGATCGTTGCGCAGCCCATGCCGCCACCGATACACAGAGTAGCCAGACCCTTCTTAGCGTCACGTTTCTGCATCTCGTATAACAGAGTTGTCAGGATACGGCAGCCAGATGCTCCTACCGGATGTCCGATAGCGATTGCACCGCCGTTTACGTTCAGGATGTCTTTGTTGAAGCCAAGGTCACGAGCTACAGCGATAGACTGAGCTGCGAATGCCTCGTTTGCCTCGATCAGGTCGAAGTCTTCTACCTTCCAGCCTGTCTTCTTCAGAACTTTCTTGGTAGCTGCAACCGGTCCAATACCCATGATGCTCGGATCTACACCGCCCAGAGCGCCTGCTACCCATGTAGCCATCGGTTTGATACCCAGTTCTTTTGCTTTCTCTTCGCTCATAACAACTACAGCTGCTGCACCATCGTTGATGGAGGAAGCGTTACCAGCTGTTACACGTCCGTCTTTCTTGAATGCCGGACGAAGCTTGCCAAGAATCTCTACAGTGGAACCCGGACGCGGACCCTCATCGGTATCTACGATAACAGTCTCTTTTTTCTTCTTAACTTCGATCGGAACGATCTCGTCTTTGAAACGTCCAGCCTCGATAGCTGCGCAAGCCTTCTGCTGGCTAGCTGCTGCAAACTCATCGAGTTCTTCTCTTGTGATACCCCACTGATCGCAGATGTTCTCAGCGGTGATACCCATGTGGTAATCGTTGAATGCATCCCACAGAGCGTCATTTACCATGGTGTCGATCATGGTCGCATTGTTCATACGGTATCCGTAACGAGCCTTCATCAGAGCATACGGAGCTGCAGACATGTTCTCTGCACCACCAGCTACTACGATGTCAGCATCGCCTGCAAGGATCATATCTGCTGCTGCGTTTACAGCATTCAGACCAGAACCGCAAACCACGTTCAGGGTAACTGCCGGAACTTCTACCGGAAGACCAGCTTTCAGAGACATCTGACGTGCTACGTTCTGACCAAGGCCAGCCTGGATAACACATCCCATGTATACGTGATCAACCTGCTCCGGAGCAACGCCTGCTCTCTTCAGAGCCTCCTTGATAACTACGGCACCCATCTCAGCTGCTGGAACAGTACTGAGCTGACCACCCATAGAACCTACTGCGGTACGGCATGCACTTGCAATTACGACTTTCTTAGACATTGAAAAAATCCTCCTTGAAAATGATCCACCACGTAAATAACACAACTGCAGTAAATAGTAAAATAGTGATAAATATGATAGTGTATTTGTATCTTAACACCCCACGCGGCTCCTGTCAAATAATTATCAATGGATTTATAAAGATTTAAGATTCTCATTTTTCCGCGTACAATCCACTTATTTCTACATCGTTTTGATCGCCTTTAGGCGGAATGCACAATTTTTTTCTTCCGTTTTCTCAATAAAAGTGGTCTTCTCTGGCATTATAACCAACATGGTATTTTGTTTGTGAATTAATAGACAAAGTCATTTCTTTTCTATTTACATACACTTATATCTGTAATTCATAAATATGAATATGTCGTCATTTTCCCCTATTTTGTCCTCCGCCTCTTTCGTTGACAAGGGGTAGTGGAGATGATACACTGATAAACAACGGGGGATGTCCGAATCACGCATTTGTACGGACTTCTTCATATTATTAAAAAGGACAAGGTGAATAAGTATGGATTACAAGAAACTGTATGCAGAAAAGCTGGTTTCCGCTGAAAAAGCTGCTTCCGTCGTTAAATCTGGCGACTGGGTTGACTATGGCTGGACCACCGGCACTCCGGTAGCAGTCGATGCTGCTATCGCAAAACGTCTTCCGGAACTGGAGAATGTAAACTTCCGCGGCGGTATCCTGATGTGGGTACCGGAGATCTTCAAGATCGAAAACCCGGCAGCTCATATGACCTGGAACTCCTGGCACATGAGCGGTATCGAGAGAAAGGCAATCGCACAGGGATTCAGCTTCTATGCTCCGATCCGTTATTCCGAGCTTCCGAGATACTATCGTGAGTCCGCAACCAAACCGGATGTAGCTGTATTCCAGGTCGCTCCGATGGACGAGCACGGTTATTTCAACTTCGGACCAAATGCTTCCCATATGGCAGCCTGCTGCGAGACCTCCAAGGTTGTCATCGTAGAGGTCAATGAAAATATGCCGGTCTGCCTCGGCGGATTTGAGAACGGCGTTCATATCTCCAACGTAGACATGATCGTAGAGGGCAGCAACCCGACCATCGCAGAGATGGGAGGCGGCGCAGCAGCGACTGATGTCGATGAAGCAGTTGCAAAACTGATCGTAGACGAGATCCCGGATGGTGCCTGCTTACAGTTAGGTATCGGCGGTATGCCGAACGCAGTTGGTTCCCTGATTGCGAAATCTGACTTAAAGGATCTGGGTGTTCACACCGAGATGTACGTTGACGCATTCGTTGATATTGCCGCAGCCGGCAAGATCACAGGCGCTCACAAAGCACTGGACAAAGGCCGTCAGGTATACGCATTCGGCGCTGGTACCAAGAAACTGTATGACTACTTAAACAACAACCCGGCCTGCATGAGTGCTCCGGTTGATTACACCAACGACGTCCGCACCATCGCAGCCCTGGACAACTTCATGTCCATCAACAACGCGGTTGACCTCGACCTCTTCGGTCAGGTAAATGCAGAGTCCGCAGGAATCAAGCACATCAGCGGTGCAGGCGGACAGCTTGACTTCGTTCTGGGCGCTTACCTGTCCAAGGGCGGAAAGAGCTTCATCTGCTGCTCCTCCACCTTCAAGAACAAGGCTGGCGAGCTGCAGTCCCGTATTCTCCCGACCTTAAATCAGGGTTCCATCGTAACCGATACACGTGCAAACCTGCACTACCTGGTAACTGAGTACGGTAAAGTAAACTTAAAGGGTCTTGCAACCTGGCAGAAATGCGAGGCTATCATCTCCGTTGCACATCCGCAGTTCCGCGATCAGCTGATTAAGGAAGCTGAGAAGATGCATATCTGGAGACAGAGCAATAAGATCTGATAAGAACTCAAGATCTGATAAAATCGGCAGAATTCGGAGACAAAATCCAGCAAACCATCTATGGTATCTGAGACTCCCGGTTCTCCGATACATCAGATACGTTTATTTTCTAAAAAAAGTGCTTTTCCTCTCAAGAAATTTTCTTCGAGAAGAAAGGCACTTTTTTATTTATACTTTTTTTCTTATAGTTTTTGTTCTACAAGTCTCTGTCTACCATCCGCTACTGTTCCAGAGACTTCCACCGGAAGTTCGGAATCACATCCGACCACTTATTAATTCCGATGATTGATTTTGCAAAATTCGAAGTTTCCAGCGTGTATCTCTTCTGATCAATGTCGTGGAAAACTCTCCAGAGCTTTCGATCCTTTACCGCTACAATCTCATTGCCCTGATTCATATCACAGGACCACAGACCGAAGCTTAAGCCTGCCCTTACCTCTGACGGCGCATCGACCTGACGACTCAGAATGTACGCGTCGATATACGGGTTACTGTCCACGATATAGTAAGAATATGCAAATGCCGCCGCCTGGATATCCGACACATCGCCGCGCGTCAGACTCTGTGCAGTAAATCCTTCCTCCGTCAGAATGACATGGCGCACCTCGCCAGATGCTGTCTTCATCGAATCCTGATTCAGATAATCGGTCAGTACATGCAGGTTTGCAAAGTTGACAACCGGTGAATCTGCACTCTCGGTTACCAGCCCCGTTGCCGGATCATCCCAGAATTCCGGTTCCGTCATCGGGTACGGATACGGATGGTAGGCAATGCCCCAGTCCATCTGGCCTTCCGTTACTGCCAAGGCGTTAAACGTATCAACAATGCCTTTGCCCGTATAATGCACCTGATCGTTCAGGTTCTCATACGGAGCTCCCCACCAGAAATCAAGTGAAAAATAAACCCGGTCATTCGCGCTTGTGCTCTTGATCGCCGTGTAGAACGTGCGGAATGCCTGCTGATACGTGGATACATATGTATTCAAATCTGCCGGTCCCATGTAGTTCCAAATCTGGTTGTTGATCTCATTGCCCAGAATCCAGTTGGAAATCTTCGCATAATTTGAATTATGATTCTTGCCGCTGTAACGATCCGCCAAAAACGCGAAGATCGCACGCGTTGTCTCAAATCCTTCCTGTGTCTTCGTGTTAAACATATAATAATTGGCGCTCGAAGATTTCGCAGTTCCCGCATGAACCAGTTCCGGGTGCGCGTCATTCCAGTCATTTAAAACGATCGCCGTCACGGATATATCTTTTCCGACATATGTACTGATCACCTTGTCATAATTTTCAACCACCGACTTATTAAAATGATACGTTTTTCCATCGTACTCATAATCAATGCCACTTCCTAAAAACTGGGAAAATGCGATATTGACCGCCACATGTTTGACACCCAGTGTAAATGCATCGTTGAGCATATTTAACTGGATATTCAAGCCCTTTTTCGTCAGCGGCGTCTTAAACGCATCCTGATTGGATGCAACCACCTCCGGATTTGTGATATAATGTGCCACGCCAACTGCCGTAAATGTAGTTCCGTCAAACACTGCCGGAACAAACCGGCTGTAAAGGCGGTCCTGGGCAGTTCCCTTGTTTAAAGGAATCGAGACGGTCCTCGTTTCCCCTGCGCCTACGCTGCTGACATAATCAGTCCGGCTTCCAATCTCCGACTCATACGGCCGCAATTCAAACAGATAAATCTTTCCGTCCGTCCCCGTTGTATCACCGTTGCTTGAAAGTGAAATATCCACTGTATTCTGCCCCGAACCAATCAGACAGGAGCCGATCGAAGCGGTTATCTGAAACGTCTGCGCCGCCAGTGCTGTGAACGCAGCCGCCACACTCAGGCAGACCGCTGCAGCCAGGACAAGCGCCGTTTTCATCCATTTTTTCATCCTGTTCCTTCCTTTCCGTCTAATATCCTATGGTATTTGATCATACTTCATTCTTCCGTCAGATTCAATTACTATTTTATTAAGGATTATTACAACTATTTTGGAAATCCTGTATGATTCCCAGCATTTTATCTTTTCCAAGCCTTGATTTCTTTCTTATTCCTATTCTTTTACCACTTGCAAATATTGGTTTTATATATAAATCCCTTAGAGCCGCAAGTTTAAAAAGCTACAGTTTCCGGAACCATCAAGTATTCCTTCCGCCATAGCTTTTTGATATTACCGATTATTTAGTTCTTAATGCCCTCATCGCATTTAAAATTGCAATGACGGAAACACCGACGTCCGCAAACACGGCTTCCCACATATTAGCCACTCCAGCCGCGCCCATCAGAAGCACAACCGCCTTAACCGCCAGGGCAAACACGATATTCTGGTGCGCGATTGCCATTGTCTTGCGTCCGATTTTAACCACACCTGCAATCTTCGCCGGGTTATCATCCATCAGGACAATGTCCGCCGCCTCGATCGCCGCGTCACTTCCCATGCTTCCCATTGCAATACCGACATCTGCGCGGGAGAGAACCGGTGCATCGTTGATGCCGTCGCCGACAAATGCCAGCTTCCGCTTTCCGGTCATCTCCGCCAGCATCTCCTCGACCTTCTGCACCTTATCCGCCGGAAGCAGCTCCGTGTACGCCTGATCGATGCCAACCTTCGCAGCCACCGCCTCTCCGACCGCTTTCCGGTCGCCCGTCAGCATAACAGTACGGCGGATTCCAGCCGCCTTCAGTCCACGGATCGCATCCTCCGTCTCCGGCTTGATCGTATCGGCAATCAGGATACTTCCGGCAAATTTTCCGTCCTTTGCCAGATAAATCACAGTGCCGATGCCGTCGCATTCCTGATACGGTATATTTTTACTCTTCATCAGGCGTCCATTACCCGCCAGAACTATGTGACCGTCGATCGTTGTCTCGATACCATGACCGGAAATCTCGTTGGTTTCACCGATGCGGGTTAAGTCGATCAGGGGTTTGCGTACCACTCCCTGCACACCCTCTTTGGACTGCACCTCTTTTATTGTGTCATTGTCAGTATCCAGAACGATTTCTGCTGTTCCCGCATTCGCCTTTTGAGTTTCTGCTTCTGCCAAACTGCCTTTTCTCTCACGATACGCCTCCCGTATCGATTCCGCGATCGGATGCGTCGAATAATTCTCGGCATACGCCGCCAGCTCCAGAAGCTCATCCTCACTGATTCCCGCCGGATGCAGCTCCGTCACTTTAAACTCGCCCTTCGTCAGGGTGCCTGTCTTATCAAATACAACCGTATCCAGCTCCGAAACTGCCTCCAGATAATTGCTTCCCTTGACTAACACACCGATGCGGGATGCAGCACCAATGCCGCCAAAGAAGCTAAGCGGAACCGAAATCACCAGCGCACACGGGCAGGAAATTACCAGGAAAATACAAGCTCTCTGAATCCACTCGCCAAATTCTCCGCCCAGCACAATCGGCGGCACAAATGCCAAAGCAACCGCCGCGATCACGACCACCGGCGTATAATATCTGGCAAACCGGGGGATAAAGTTCTCCACCTTCGCCTTCTTGCTGCTGGCATTCTCCACCAGCTCCAGAATCCGCGCCACCGTCGAATCATCAAATTCTTTCGTCACGCGCACCCGCAGAAGCCCGCTGCCATTGACACATCCGCTGATGATTTCATCCCCGGCTGCCGCACGGCGCGGTACCGATTCACCAGTCAGCGCCGAGGTATCGATCATCGATTCACCCTCTACCACCACGCCATCCAGCGGAATCCGCTCTCCCGGCTGTACCACGATGATGTCATCCACTTCCACATCATCCGGATCGACCTGCTCTATCTGTCCATCTTTTTCAATATTGGCATATTCCGGGCAGATATTCATGAGATCGCTGATCGACTGGCGCGAACGGTTGACCGCATAACTCTGAAACAGCTCGCCAACCTGATAGAACAGCATAACCGCAACCGCCTCAGAAAACTCGCCCACACCGAACGCCCCGAACGTCGCTACTGTCATGAGGAAATTCTCATCAAACACCTGACCATTTTTAATCCCCCGGAACGCCTTGTATACAATATCCCATCCAATAATCAGATACGGAATTAAAAATACGACTAACTCTGTCCACGGCTGCGGCATTCCGGCAAATACATTCATTTTTTTCGCTGCTGCCGCCGCGATATATACGATTGCCGCCGCGACGATCCGCTTCAGCATCGTTTTCTGCTTCTGATTCATAAAGCCTCCCTTCATTCTGGAAACACGTTCCCTGAAAAAAAAGATATAGGAAAATGTGCCGGCACAGCTCATTTGCCTATATCTTTTTACTTTGCCCTTCTGTGCATTACACAATCTGATTTTATTCTTTTAAAAAGCAGCTTTTGATCCTATTATGTCTTTTCCAATTTTACATATTAATAATGCAGTCCGGTTCCACCTTCTTGCACACTTCTACAACCTCTTTCATGATCTCGTCGAAACGTGCGTCATCCGCATCGATCGTCATTTTCTGCATCATAAAGCTGACACTCGCATCATTGACTCCATCCAGCTTCTTGATCGCATCCTCCATCTTTGCTGCACAGTTTGCACAATCCAGATCAGTTAATTTAAATTTCTTCTTCATGATAATCCTCCTCTTTTTATTGAGTTATAAATTTTTAATGTTTGCTTTCCGAGACCTGCAATTTTTTTCTTTACAGATAGCACCGCTTTCACATTCATTCAATCCATTATCATCATTCAAGGAACTTGCTATTCTTTAATATGCTCAAAGCCCTGGTTGATAATCCGGTAAACATGGTCGTCTGCCAGCGAATAGAACACCGACTTTCCGTCCCGTCGGCTCTTGACAAGCTGCGACTGCTTGAGAATCCGAAGCTGATGCGAAATCGCCGACTGCGTCATATTAAGCAGCTGTGCAATGTCGCAGACACACATCTCCGACTCAAACAGCACAAACAAAATCCGGATCCGCGTCGAATCACCAAATACCTTAAACAGCTCCGCCAGATCATACAAATCATCGTCATCCGGCAGCATTCCCCGGACCGACTGCACAACCTCATCGTGAACAGCACACTCCTCACAGCACTCTACATCATGAATTGCCATCCGATTTCTCCCTTCATGCTACGCGCTTCTGCCCTGCTTCACTGCTTCTTTCGTGAAAGCAGTTTGCAGGATTTTATCAAGATTTCTTTGAAATATTTTTATTTATATGAATCATTGTTCATATGTTCATTATATGAATGTAACTGGGAAATGTCAAGAAATATTTGTGGGAATTTAAAAGGAGTAAATGAAATGTTTTCTCAATTATAAAATGCTGCAAAAAAGACTGTTCATACAGACAAAATCCACTAAGTAATGCGCGTAAATGTGCTTCTTTCTGCCCGGTTTACAGATGATACTCTGTAAACCGGCACAGTTCAAATATCTATTCTCTACATCCTATGCTTTTTTGTCTATTTATGAACAGTCCGTTCTTTTTTATTCATTATTATATATCTTTTGCAGTTTATTTTTTCGACACTGCTTGAGCTATATTATCCATTGGTATATTATCCATCGTCTGATGATCTTTTGCCTCTTTCTGCACCCCCGACTTAGACTTCTAATAGAATCTCTCCTCGCCCGGAATCGCATCCAAATGTTCCTGCCATTTCTCAGCCGGTACATCATGAACCGATACCGTCACAACCTTCGGATCCTTCTTTAATTCTTCTGATACCAGCGTTCTGACCTTCTCAGCCAGCGCTGCCTTCTCTTCCCGGCTCCGTCCCGGGTACATAGATATTGCAATGTGTGGCATGATTTTCCTCCTTTGTACTAATAGCACTCTTCCAAAATATCCAAGATTTCCGCGTGCGTCAGCTGCCGATACCCGCCGTCATTACGGATACATGAATCAGCAATCGTTTTCAGCAGGCTCTGATCTGTGATCCCCAGTTCCCGCAGCGTCCCCGGCAAACCAATCTCATGAATAAACGCCTGCAATGCGTCAATTCCGCCAAATGCCAGTTCTTCCTCATCGCCGCCATCTGGTGACATTCCCCAGACATTTACGGCAAATTTCACAAATTTCTTGATGCCGTCCCGGCAAATCCGACGATAATACGCCGGATGGATCACGCCAAGTCCCATGCCGTGGTTGCAGTCCGTGTAAGCCCCCATCTGATGTTCAATCATATGCGCCTCAAAATCACACTGTTTTCCTAATTTGATAATGCCAATCTCCGCCATCGTGGACGCCCACATCAGGTTGCTGCGCGCCTCATAATTTTCCGGTTCCCGGATCGCCACCGGCAGGTTCGCAATAATACTCCGCATCAACGCCTCCGAGATCGCATCCGAAAGATTATCCTCATCCGGTGCACTGAAATATGTCTCCATCACATGGCTGAGCATATCAAAACCGCCCGCTGCCGTCTGGAGTGGAGAAACCGTGTAGGTATATTTCGGGTCCATCATCGCAAACACCGGATTGCAGCGCGGATAATTCCGGCTCGTCTTAATTTTCTGTTCCTCATGGGTGATTACCCCCTCGCCGTTGACCTCGCTTCCAGTGCCGACCACGGTCACAATCACGCCCACCGGAACCGGCTCAAAATCAATCTCGCCCTTTTTGATCCAGTATTCCTCCCAGACATCCTTGTCCGTCGCAGCCGCCATTGAGATCGCCTTGCTGCAGTCCATGACCGAACCGCCGCCCACTGCCAGAATCAGATCTACCTGATTTTCCTGTACGACTTTTTTCCCTTCCATTACCTTGCTGTAGGTCGGATTCGGCATGATGCCTGAAAATTCTATCACCTGTTTTCCAGCCAGCTTTAAGACATCCATCACTTCCTGATAAATGCCATTCGTCTTGATCGAGCCGCCGCCATATGCCAGCATCACCGTTTCCCCATACGGCTTCACCGCCTCCAGCAGGTGCTCTTTCACACAGCCTCCGCCAAAATAAATCTTTGTCGCATTTTCAAATGTAAACGCCCGCATCGTTCCCTGTCCTTTCTGAACCCGTTCCGGCAAATGCTTTTGCATCCGCCTGATGTTCTGCCTTCTTCTTTGTAGATATGTTTTTTTGAATCTTTATTTTGATTATTTTTCTCCTTTATCTCAGATTCATCAAATGTTCAGCTATAACTCACACTAGATTTGACAAGTTCTCTGTAAGTGTTCATATTATATCACGATTCGCATCTTCGATGCTTACCGCTGCTGACGCAGCTATCGTGATCGCCATTCGCCGTTCGCCATAAATCTACAAGCAGCTCTCTGGCTCACTTGCGCTCATTATATCATATTACCTTTTTACATTCTATCTTTTTCAGAAATTTCACGCATATATTTTCATTTTTATGAATAAAGTTGCACAAACTTATATCTGCGTGTCATTTTTATTCCCCCATCCACTTCCAAAATATTTTCCGAAATTTATGATTTCTTCACATTCCGAACATACTTTTATCACATTTTTTCGATATAGTAATACGCGTAAAGGCAAAAGACCTTTCATAATATACTTTTTCATACCTACGCCGACAGGAGTCCGTTCCTGTCGGCTCCTCCTATTTTAAGGGATATATCTACTCAAGCGGGCAGTTTCATGATAAAATAAACACACAAATAGAATCATCTCTCAAACACAGATTCTATGTTAAATTTACAATAAAAATAGCTGCATGAATCACATATATTAGGAGGAACTTCTCATGAAACACGAACTGACGCAGGAAGAAATCCTGGTTGAAATAAAAGACATTCTATCAGAATACGTAGAAATCACCCGCCCGCTGACACCGGCTGACCGCCTGATCGACGATCTGGGGCTGGATTCATTTTTGATCGTATACTTTATCACAGAGATCGAAGACTGCTTCGAGATCGATATTCCGGAAACGGATTTTATCGAGTTTGTCACGGTCAGGGATCTCTGCGAACGGATTCAGCTGGAAATAAAAAAGCACTCCACTTATTAATACCAGCGTGTCATCGGCAAGTCATTATTAATTCCTTTTGTAAATAAAATCTGGTGCAGACGCAGATTTTCCATATCCAGGATATAAAATCCATCTGCTGAACCACAAGAAATCATTTCCCAGAGACTTAGAACCATTACGCCCGGGAAAATATATTTTTTAATCCACGAATCGCCCGGATGTTCCTCCAGCACACTGATAAATTGCAGCAGAAACAGTCCGTTCCTTCCATCTTAACCTGAAATGGATACTCATCAAACTTTTGGTTATATCTGTCCCTGTTCTTTCAGATATGCCAGAAAACCCACACAGCCCTCCAGAACATCTTCATACGTCGCGTCAAAATCACCCGTATACCACGGATCTGCGATGTCACGGTCTGAACCTGCAAATGTGAGGAATTTATATATTTTCCCCTCCGGATCGCCTTTCAGCATCCGGTTTAAATTTCGGATATTGGCACTGTCCATACCTATGATATAATCAAATTTCTCATAATCCGCCCACGTCACCTGCCGCGCCCGGTGCGGCACCAGAGGAATTCCAACCTTCCTCAGCTTATTCACCGTCCCCCGGTGCGGTGGATTGCCGATTTCTTCGGTGCTTGTGGCGGCGCTGTCGATAAGGAAGTGAGCGGAAAGCCCTTGGGATACGACTTTGTGGGTGAAGACACTTTGGGCTAGGGTGGAACGGCAGATGTTGCCGTGGCAAACAAATAGTACTCTAATCACTGTAATAATTCTCCTTATCTTGCTCAGAATTGCCCCGTTTTACAAGGGTTTCCGAGCATTTTGTTATTCCTGCTCACTGAATGAACTGATGCAGAATATAGCGAATTTTAGCATGTTATTACTACCTGTTAGTAGTAAAATTAGTAGTAAAACCGAAGTCCTTACTACTAAGGATTATTCGTCATATTCATGAGTTATTTTTCTTCCCTTAAATTTCACTTCTATTTTTGAAAGTATCTTTGCCGGGTCTAAATCCTTGTGGTCACTGGTCACTTGCCCCTTTTCAGGCTTAATGAAATACTGAACTTTTTCTTTTGAATCTTTATGACCGACATAGAGAACAATTATTGTATCACCATCTTTATCGGTTTTTACATCAGTAGTCATCCAATATCCAGATTCCATCTTCTCCTTTTTCTTGATTTCTGGAACATACCAGTCATCCAATCGAATCAGCTTAGCATTTTTGAATTCTGGAATATTAAGCATTCTCAAACATTTACTTTTCAATTCATGTGGATTCGCAACTTTGATTTCTTTTTGGCATCGTGGACATTTATAAATATATTCTCCATAATCATTTGAACTCGTTTCCAGTTCTAACTCTGGATGTTTTGTGCAGTGGAAATGTATTCCATCTTGATTACAGCGATAGTATGTTGTCCAATTTGCTTCAAAAGTATATGAGTTTGTACAATCACCGTAAGAAACACTATCAGCCTTAGCTAATGAACACTGTCTGAAAGAAATATCGTCATCTATTCTATATATTATTTTATCACTCATAACATCGCCCGCTTTCTCTAAAATTCCACTTTATTATATCACGTATTCGTGAAATTCTCAATAAAGCAAAAGCACTCCGACGCAATGTCCGGAGTGCTAATTTTCTTCCATATTAAATTGCTTTGAACATCTTCTGCGATACTGGTTTGATGTCATTCTTCTTCTCGACCTCTGCCTGTGCTTTCCGGAATTCCTCCATTCGTCTCAGTTCTTCCTCTGCATCATCGAGACCTACGTGTGTGTACACATTCATCGTGACGCTGATGTCCGAATGTCCCATCAAGTACTGGAGCGTCTTCGGATTCATGCCTGCCTTGGCCTGATTGGAGCAATAGGTGTGCCTGCACACATGCGGCGTGATGTTGGGCATCTGCACCCGGTAGATATCATTGTACCGGCCTACCATATGATTGAATCGATGCTGCCAGTGCATGGCCACAAGCGGCATGCCATTCTCATCATAGAAGAGGAATCCGCCATAACCATCGATGAGCTTTTCTTGTCTCGGTGGTTCCCTGTCCTCAATGATTGCGCGGAACATGTCTGCCACATCCTGCGTTATCGGAATCTTTCTGGTTCCGGCATCGGTCTTCGTGGTTTCAATGATGTAGCGCATGTCTGCCGTTCTCTGCAGCTGATGGTCAATATTGACCGTCCTGTTTTCAAGGTCAATGTCCCTCAAGGTCAATCCACAAAACTCTGAAATTCTCATGCCGGTATGGAAAAGGATGTACACCACTTCGTAGTATTTACAGTAGACCACATCATCATGGACGAACTTCAGGAACTTTCTCATCTGGTCTCTGGAAATAGCCTCTCTGGTCACCGAGTCATTGACTACCACACCTGCCAGCTGGAAGCCGAAGGGATTCTTCATGAGAATGTCATCATCCACAGCCATCTGAAAGGCCGGTCTGAGTACACCTCGAATGGTATGGATGGAACTGTAGCTTCGGCCATCTTCCTTCTGCAGCTTGATGAGAAACAGCTTGGCATCCGAGGTCTTGACCGAGCGGATTTTCATTTTTCCGAAGGACTGCTTCTCTAAGATACGCTGAACGGTGATGTATCCCTGTCTCGTGCTCTGCCTTACACCTGTCTTGGTCTGCAGGTATCTATCCACCAGTTCACATACCGTCATCGTACCATCTGGCATATTGGTGAGAACGGCCACCTGCGTCTCTATCTGCTTTTCCAGCTCACGGAGCGATAGACATGGTTTCTTTCCATTCGGAAGCTGGTCGGTCGGCTCCAGTTTCCAGCTATACACAAAGTGTGGTTTTCCATCAATATGATATTTGTACTGGTACTTCCCATCCGCACGAATGCTCTCACCCGGACGGAGTACACGGCGTTTCGGATCACGCCTTGTTTTTCCTCTGCCTGCTTTCGCCATTTGCAAGTTCCTCCTTTATCTCTGGATTAAGCATCAGGTACCTCTCGAATGCTTCTCGAAGTATCAGCTTTGCGTTCCTTATAGTAAGCCAGAAAGTCACCACCATCTGTCTCACCAAGGAATTTGTAAAATTTTCGATTGCTCAGGTTAAAGAGCTTTATGGTTTCCGAAGGATTCAAGATATCCTTCTCGGCTAATGTTGGTTTAGCCATCTTATCACATCCCTTTCTGCCCAAAAGCAGCTGCCAAAGCGTATTTCGGGTCATGGTATATATCCCTCTAAACGCCTCATATAGCAACTACTTTCGGCAGATAAAAGGAATCTAAATCTCCGAAGAATTCAGAATAAATTCCTCGAATTTTGGTCGAATTATCAAATATCGATTACCGCTGTAGACAGAGAACACGCCAAGGTTATCCTCCGCCATCCTGCGCAGTTTCTTCTGGCCGATATTGTAATAGGGTGCTGCCTCCTTGATGGTCAGCATGAACTTCTCTCCAATAGGAACAGCACGCATTTCTGTATTTTCAACGAACTGCATATTCTCACCTCCTTCGCCAAGCCAGATTGCTCCGGCTTGGCGGAATTTCTATTTTCGTTACGACAGCTGAAGCACCTTGATGGCTTCCGAGCGGATGAGCTTGGCATCCAGATACTCATGCGCCAGATAGCCCACCTGATGGTTCATGATGTAAACCTCCACAAGGGCACGCACGCTGATAGGCATACGATTGATAATCCAGTAGTAGGAAAAATCACCGAATGCAATCACCTTTCCGGTAGAAGGCATGGCATTGCAGATATTCACCGGTCTGCCCATGATGGTATCGCTGTTGTGGTTCCAGAGATAGTTGCCGTCCTTGTCTTTTAAGGCACGGAGAACCTTGGCTGTCTCATCGTTCATGAGCCATGTGCCGTGGGTACGGTATTCCGGTTTAGCAGAGAAATAGAGTGCAATCACATCATCGAAGGTGAGTGCCTTTGCAGTAACGCCAACCTCTGCGCCGTCTGTTTCATGGAGAATGCCGGTGGGCATATACACACCGGTGCCGCTGACAAAGGCCGCTTCCTCCGCCTTGCCGAAGCGTCTGGCAAAATGCTTGACCAGATACTTCTCCATATCAAATTTCACATCCTGCATGAAATCCCTGTCCATTCGAGTAATGATTGCCAGCTTGTGGCATTTCACCTTTTTCTTATCGAACTGGCCTGCTGCATCCTTGATAAACTGCTGCGTATTGCTCGTTGCCCATTCTGCCGGTTCGTCACTGTCAGACACCCAGATATCAAGGTCGGAATCCACAGATTTAATGCTTGTTGCCAGCTGACGGAAGATGCACTCCTCCTTGAGCACATCCATGTATTTGCGATTGCTGTCATAAGGAAGGACGTAGGTGTCGCTACTGATGGCACCCTTATTCATAGTTTCATAGGGAGCAGTCTGTCCCTTCATCATCTTGTTCCAGAAGTCTTTTCTGTAGCTTTCGGACTGAATGGTAAAATCATCGTATCTCATAATTTAAATCTCCTTTGCGTTAATATTTTCGTATTTCTTCTTCAGGCTGTCGGCGTATCTGCGGTTGATGTGGCCACACTCAACGAGGATGTCCATCAATCGCTCAAACGACTGATACGGATACCTCTTTCCCTGATACCATACGAAGAAAACAGGGGCTTCCTCTGGATGTAGCGGTGCCAGAATAATCACAGCATCATCCTTGTTCTGCGGAATGATATCCAAGATATAGAATGTCTGGAAATCAATCCACGAATTGCGTAAATAATGTGCTACTTTCTTATCAATATTCATGTGTAATGCCTCCACTTTATTTGATTTTTGATTAGGTTATATTACCTGTTTGAATTCGCGAATTTGTGCGTGAGACCCCACGCCCGTTCCCCGGTGGAATGGACGTAGAGATTCTCATCGCCCCTACCGGTTAGAAGACGGCGTTGTACGCCTTACAGTAATTCGAGAGATTCTTTCCGAATTTCCTGTCATCTTCCTCTGTCCATTATGCAGGTTTCTTTCGAGGATGAAGTCCTCAAGCTCTCTGTGCGTCAGAAATGTCACATCGAAGAGACGTCCAATAACACACCATCGTGCCGGGTCTGCATCTCTGCTGCACGTAACAACAAACTCCCTGCCGGTATCGGTCGCAAGCACGCCCACTGGCTGATATTGCCTTGTTCGTGCCATGTACTCCACGCTCTGTCCTATCTGCATTGGTTTAAGTTGATTTCTTTCCATCGGTTTCTCCTTTCCTGACCGAAGTCATATTTAATGATTGCTGGGCCATCTAGCACATAGGCACCACCTCCTTCACAGTGGGGGCAATGTGGCAGATGAAAATATATTTTCTCTATAAAGAGTAGAATTTTAAATTGACCATATTTACTTGCCACAATGCCCCAAGTCCTCATTCCAAGAAATCTGACAGCAATCGGTAGCCTGCGACCATTGTGGTTTTGTTACCGCCGGTTAGAGGGCGCTTGCGGACTACAGTTGCTACCGTCTCAAGGCTCTGCTTGAAATTCTTCATGCTTTCGGCATAGTGGCCATTTTCCTGACACCACTCCTTGTATCGCTGATAAACGGAAGATGTTCTTTCCTCATAATTTCCTGCCTCCATGCAATCTTCCATGAAAAGAATCATCTTGTCGCTGTCATGCTGATACTGCGATGTTGCATCTTTCACCGACTGCGGAAGTAATAATCCGTCTTTCTTCAATAATGCATATCCTTCCAACAGCCAGTTGAGGATTGCTGACTGTACCTCCGGTTTTGCAAATTCCTTCTTGAGTGTCTTATCCTGTTCAGATTCATCGAAGTGACGCTCAAAGGGAATGATGATGACACGGCCACTGGTAAAAATAGTCATATCGTTCACTGCCGGTAGGTAATTGGTGTTGATATACAACTTGAACAGCGGTTGAAAATCAAAACTGTTCTCATGCAGGAATCTGGCATTGATGGTGTCGTTGCCGGTCATGCTTTTTACCTGAGCTGCATTAAGTACTAAGCCTTTTCCGGGTTCTGAGATATTCACGAATCTCACACCGGCAAGCCTTGCAATATCCTCACTGGGCTGTGAGCTGTTGGTACTGTTCTTCTGTGCGATGGTCTCCGGACGAGCCGTACATCCATAAGAGCCGAGAACCTTCAGTACACTTTCGCAAAGCGTTCCTTTGCCGTTACGAGTGCTTGCTCCATAGAGAATGGTCATACACTCATGACGAGTGTCCCCAGTCAAGCCGTATCCGAAGATTTTCTGCAGGAATTTTGCCTTTTCCATATCTCCAGACATGATTTCTGAAATAAATGCATCCCAGCGTTCACTGTATGCATCCGGGTCATAGATAACCTCAGAGATTTTTGTCAGCTTATCAGAGCCGTTATGTTCGGTGCAACTATGGTCGTTTACATGGATGGTGCCGTTCTTACAGTTGAAGATGTATGGGTCTGCATCAAACTCCGATGCTGAAATTGGATGATAGACCTGTGCATCTTTCAGGATGTTGACTCGGCAGCCATGCGATTGCCATCTCTTGGCGTAGTCCATATAGCTCTTGCGCTTGTGTTCATCTGTAATTTTCAGAGCGTACATATGAAGCAGATTTGCAAGTTCCATACAGAGCTTCATTGCCTTGAGGCCTCCCACGTCCTGCTGCCAGATGCCGCCTTCGTAGAAGAACCAAGATTTTCTTTCTGGTACGTATCGCAGTGCTTCCTTATAGAAATCTGCAAACAGCATCCCGGCACCGATATCCGTCCAAGGATATTTCACGATATCTTCTGGATTCATCACCATAAGACGTTCCATCTCATCATCAAAATCCTCGTTAGCCGGAGCCGGAATCACCGGTGTGTAAAACTTCGTCATTCCGGCAAGTGCAGCATCGATAGTCATCTCACCGTAGGTCTTGTTGCCATGAACCTCATCCCATTTACTGCGGGCAAGTGCCGACTGGCGATACAGTCTGTCTACTTGCTCACGGTCACCGCTACAGTAGAATGCTAGAATCGATATAAAACCGAGATCCGCCTCACTGTTGGATGGATAATCGGAGATGTCACCATTCCACAGCTTTCGGAACTTTTCGCCCTGTTTGGATGCCATCGTCTTGGCAAGAACGCCTTCATCAGAGAGATAGCTTTTATGCACTTCCTGCTGTGCCTTCTGTGTCTTAGGAACTTTACGCTTCATATGTGTTTCCAGAAGCCACTGAAGACCACTCATGTTTTCTGCAATATCATTTTTCAAGAACACATTACCTGTGATGGTGACGAAGCGATTTGTAGCACCGGCCACATAGACCTCCACGTTACCCTTCTTGATGTAGTAGGTATCCTTGTCGTAGATGTAGCCCTTTGCTACAAACAGAATGATTCTCAGGCCGGTTCCACTTGGACTTACTTCGATATAGGTATCCTGGAAGTGAGATACGATTTCCGCTGCCCGAGGCTGTAGAGTATCCCCATCCTTACAGTGGTCAAGGTCGATGGCGATAATTTCTGCGCCAACACGGATGCCAATGCCGTCATAGCTATCTGCCACCTTCATTGCAGAATTGAAATCTGTAAATGTGTCCGGCTGATTCACCGAAGCATGGGTGCCGGTTAGCGGATTATAGGGAACCTTCGTAAGTCTGTGTTTTCGCTCCTCATACTTCCAACCACACCAGCCTCTATACTTCTTGAGATAGGCCGGTATATTTTCTGGATTAACCATTTCATTTTCCTCCTTCGTTTGTCTTCACCAGTAAAAGGACAGCTGCCGCCGGTTTAAGTACCGTTTTTTCAAATTTCCTGCCCTCACTACTCAATGGAGGCGAAATTGGCATTTGGCCGAAACAATTTGAAATATTTTGCCCTTCTATTTCCCACTGGAGAGAAAACCTTGATTTGAGCGGATATTTTTGAAGAAATATTCCTTACACCTACCAATGGAGGTCAGTTTGAGATTTGAGCCACATTTCCTAAAAACTTTTCTTTTACTATCCACTGGAGACATGGAAGACGTTTTGACGAAGGAAAAGAACAAAGTACGTGCCTTGGCACATTCTGGCGCCTGCGGCGGTCGCTTGCGACATCTACCTTGTACGCCGCAGTGCGCATCCTTAGCGGAGCGTTTTTATATATTAGGAAAGGACTTTCCTAATATATAAAAAATCCTCCAAGTCGTAATGACCCGGAGGAAATGGATGTTGCTATATTGTAATTTTTACCTAGTAGATATTTTCACGTATTCGTGATAAAATAGAAGGTAGTTATTGACGATAGTTTATGGAGGAAGAACATGGCTATTACATATAAGAAGCTATTTCACATGTTGATAGATAGAGAAATGACACCGGCGCAGCTTCAGAAGGAGGCTGGCTACAGTGCCAATATATCCACAAGGCTTCGCCGTGACCATTATGTATCACTGGAGTCCATGGAAAAGATATGTCGTGTGCTGAATTGCAAGGTAGACGATATTATTGAATTTATACCGAATGAAGAAGAGAAATAATCAATAGTCAAAGCTGTGGACGGTTATACCTCCAGTACCACATGCTTTGTCTATCTTCCTACTCTCTTTTATCGAATACGAAGAAAGGAGGCCATAACGTGTTTGATTTTGGAAATGCAAATGAAGGACAGCGTTTGGCTATCTCCACTGCTGACGGCCCGGTTCTAATTACTGCTGGCCCCGGCACTGGAAAAACCTTCACTCTGGTTCAGCGAGCTATTTACTTGATACAAGAATGTGGCGTTGCTCCGGAGCAGATAATGATGGCTACTTTTACAGAGAAGGCAGCTAAGGAATTAGTGACTCGAATTACAAATGAATTGGCATCCAGAGACATTGTGGTAAATGTAAATGAGATGTATATAGGAACATTCCATTCTCTGTGCCTTCGAATCATTAAGGAGCATCTGGAGTTTACCCGATTAAAAAGGAACTATCGAACACTGGATGCCTTTGACCAAAACTATACTGTTTTTCAAAACATCAGTAGATTCAGAGCAATCAAAGATATCGATACTCTACTTCCTAAAGGTTCATGGAAGATGGCACAGGAAATCTGTGTGTATGTGAATAACCTAATGGAGGAGTTAGTAGATCCAGATGCCCTGAAGACTGATGGAAATCCTGATATCCGCATTTTAGGAAATGTACTTGAAGCATATAAGGATATTCTGGTCGAGAACAACCTAGTAGATTTTGCCTCCATACAAACCGAGGCCTATCGTCTCATGAAGGATAATCCTGAAATTTTGAAGGAACTTCAGAATAGGCTCCAATACATCATGATTGATGAGTATCAGGATACAAACTACATTCAGGAACAAATTGTATTCCTTCTCGCTGGTGATAGACAAAACATTTGCGTGGTAGGTGACGATGACCAAGGTTTATATCGATTTCGTGGTGCTACTATCCGAAACATTCTGGAATTCCCGGACAAGTTCCCGGAAGGAATGTGCAAAATCATTCCTCTGGTAATTAATTACCGTTCAAACAGCGATATTGTCGATTTTTATAATAAATGGATGGCCACAACAGATGGTGCCACGTTCAAATTTGACTGGGATAAGTATCGCTATCAAAAGAAAATTGAACCACACGCTAAGAGCACCATCAGCAGTCCTGCCGTTGTGAAACTCGCCAGTGTGGATGACGAGGATGAATGGCATGAGAAAATCCTTAGATTTATTACAGGCCTCAAGGATTCCGGCAAGTTGACAAACTATAACCAGATTGCTTTTCTCTTTAGTTCCGTAAAGCACGAGCGTGTCACTCGACTTGCTGCGTTCTTGGAAACAAATCATATCAATGTGTACTCACCACGTTCAGATATGTTCTTTGGTCGTGAGGAAATCAAGATTGCACTTGGAACCATGATGCTGCTCTTCCCGAAATATGTGATAGAACTGGAGAATGATGAATATCCGTTCCTGCAACCGGAGCACAGCCGTTATTACAGAGATTGCATCCTTGCAGCCAATGAGTTCTTAACCAGACCGGAAAATGCAGAATTCATGAAATGGGTTCGTCATCACGGCAAAATTCATGTGGCGTTGAAGGGAACCACTGACTACACCTACTCTGGCCTTCTCTACCAAATGTTTGAATATGAGCCTTTCCGCAGCATCCTCGGTACTGATATGACAGCTGGTGTTGTCGATGTAAGACCTGCCAGAAACTTAGCTCTGCTTTCTCAGGTCATTGGAAAATACGAGTATCTCCATAGAATTGATGTTTTGAACGGGAAAACCATAAACAGCAATACTGAAAAATTCTTCAATCTCTATCTGCGCCTTCTTTATGACGGTGGCATTAACGAGTATGAAGATGATGCTGAGTACGCACCTAGCGGATGCGTTTCGTTCCTGGCAATCCATCAATCCAAAGGAATGGAATTTCCAATTGTGGTCGTAGACTCACTCTCTAGTGTACCCCACAAGAATTCACGAGACTTGATACTAGAAATCGAAGAAAAGTATTTTCAGCGTCCCGCTTACGAGCCATACAGCGAAACGAAGTATTTTGATTTCTGGAGATTATATTACACTGCATTTTCCAGAGCACAGGATTTACTTGTGCTTACCTGTAATGAAAACAAGCGGACACCGAGTCAATATTTCAGAGACTTATACAGCGAGTTACCAAGTGTGGAATCACCAGAATTCAATATTGCTGATTTCAATTTTAAGGACGTGAAGGCCGTTAACCTCAAGGATACCTACTCCTTCACTTCTCACATCACAGTATATGAGACCTGTGCTCTTCAATACAAGTTCTACAAAGAATTGGAATTCATGCCGGTCAGAGCCGGTGCCATGATATTCGGTATGTTGGTGCATGAAACCATTGAGGACGTGCATCGAGCTGCTCTACGAAAAGAGGAAGCAACCATCACAGCGGACAATGTAACGAAATGGTTTGATTCCAACTATGCATCAATTTCAAAATCAGAGCACTCCTACTTAGCGGAGCCTCAGCGTGAAGCGGCTCTGAAGCAAGTGCTCCGATATGTAGAACGACAACACGGAGACTGGAGCCTCATCCAACAGGCGGAGGTTGATGTCAGCCTCGTAAAGCCAGACTACATTATCGAGGGAAAAATTGACCTTGTAAAAGGTGAAAACGGAACCGTGGAAATTGTAGACTTCAAGTCTGAGAAAAAGCCGGATTTAGTGAAACAGGCTGACCGCTTGGAACAATATCGCAGACAGCTCCACCTTTATGCACATCTCATTGAGGAACGTACCGGTCAAAAGGTAAGCAAGATGCACCTCTACTATACTGGCGAGGAAAATGGAGTGCCAACTATCACATATCCATATACAAAGACCGCAATCGATGGAACTGTAGCTGCATTCGAGGACACAGTGCATAAAATCATGCGAAAAGAATATAAGCACTGCGCCAGTGACATCAAAGTCTGTAAGAACTGTGACTTTAGATTTTACTGCCAGAACCAATAAACGGAGGAAGAAACAATGGATGGACAAATAACATTTGAATTCGCTCAAAGACCTACTATTAAGGGTTTCCCTGAGCTTAGATGGACGGGTAAAAGACCTTACCGTTCTACACAATACTTCCCGGCTCAGCTTCGTGAGCGCTATGGTGAAGATAAGGATGGCTGGATTAACAAAATTTTCTGGGGAGATAATCTTCAGGTAATGAGCCATATGCTAAAGGAATATCGAGGAAGGATTGACCTTATTTATATTGACCCTCCGTTTGATTCTAAAGCCGATTATAAAAAAACAATAGAAGTAAAAGGTCTGGGGAAAGCATCAACTGACAATAGTTCTTTTGAAGAAAAACAATACGGTGATATTTGGACAAATGATGAGTATCTACAATTCATGTATGAACGTTTAATATTGCTTAGAGAATTACTTTCAGAAACTGGCAGTATTTATTTACATTGTGATTATCACAAGAATCATTATCTGCGCTGTTTGCTAGACAACGTGTTTGGTCCCGAAAATTTCATAAATGAAATCACTTGGAAAAGACGTGGTGGTGCTCTAAACAATTCCAAATCTTTAGGACAACTAACAGATACAATTTATTTGTATAGTAAATCACCAAATTATACATTTAATGCCATTAAAACAAAAGATACTCCAGAGGTACAAGAATACATCAAACAGCGCTTTGTCTATGATGATGGTGATGGACGTAAATATAGTCGTGACCCTGTCACAAATCCTGCATCTACGCCTACACCTTCTCTCATTTATGAGTACAAAGGATATCAGCCGCCTGCAAAAGGCTGGGCTTTTTCAAGAAAAACCATGGAAGAATGGGATGCCGCAGGTAAATTGTACTTTCCTCCTGATAAAACACAAAGAATTCGCAGAAAGAGTTTTTTGGATGAATACGAAGGCCAACCTCTGCAGAATTTCTGGGGTGATATATATGTAATCAATTCCCAAGCCAAAGAAAGTACAAATTATCCTACTCAAAAACCAGAATCATTGCTTGAAAGAATTATTCAGATAAGCTCAAATCCTGGTGATATTGTATTTGACTGTTTTATGGGAAGTGGCACTACCCAAGCAGTAGCAATGAAGAATGGACGCCGATTCTTAGGTGCAGATATAAATCTTGGTGCGATTCAGATTTCGACTAAACGTCTAATCACTATCGCAAATGAAGTATCTGAAACCAAGGACAACTATACCGGGTTTGAAGTATATAACGTTAATAACTACGACTTCTTCCGTAACCCTGTAGAAGCACGAGACCTTCTGATTGAGGCATTAGAAGTACAACCATTCCCTCAGAGCGATATTTGGGATGGAGAACTTGATGGTCGTATGGTTAAAATTATGCCAGTCAATCGAATCGCAACTAAGGCTGACCTTGAAGAGCTGAAGTCCAACCTTCCATATAAAACATACGAGAAGCGCAAGGAAGAAAATCCGAATCAGCCGGTAGAAAAAATCACGATTGTCTGCATGGGACATGAACCAGACTTGAAGGCTGCCCTCGAAGCAGAACTTTCTGGCTATAAATTGGATATCAAAATCGTGGATATCCTGCGTGATAAGGCAGACCTCCAGCTTAAGCGTGAAGCTGAGGCTGAGATTGTCCGTGAGGGCGATAAATTAGTCATCAGAGCATTCTATCCTATGAACCTGATGCAGAAACTCTCCTTGCAGAAAGAATATGTTGAAGACTGGAGACAGCTTGTAGAATCTATCATGATTGACTGGAATTATGACGGTGTTGTAATGCAGCCAACAATCACTGACGTTCCGGGCAAGAATGAAATGGTACTCGGCATTTACGATATCCCAGAAGATGCCGGAACTATCAAAGTAAAAATCACAGACCTGCTTTCTGAATCCTTGGAAATGGAGGTTTAACTATGGCAAATATACAATACGCAGAGGAGTTTGCGTTTTATCAGCAGCTTAAGTTTTACTACGATTCTAACCGTGGCAAAATCCGCTCAAGATATAACGATTTAACCAAGAAGTTCCTCGCTTACAATGATAAGAATGAAAATCCTGATGCATTCCTGCGTCTTCCACAATTTGAAGCATTGGAGATGTATGTATTCATCAAAGAGTTCATGGATAATCCCCAAGTATATGAAATGTTCGATGACTGGAGAAACCGTAGAGATAAATTTTCCGATGCTTCCTACTACTCTGTTCGTAAGGGTGGTCAGATTCGAATGTTTGATAATGAATCTGAGATTGTGACAGATACTCTCTTCAAACAGATGAAGAAATATAAAGAGGCATACCCGAACTATATCTACGCTCTTACTATGGGACTGGGAAAAACTATCCTTATGGCCACATGCATCTTCTATGAATTTCTGCTGGCCAACAAATACCCAAAGGATAAGCGTTTCTGCCATAATGCACTGGTATTCGCTCCAGATAAGACTGTTTTACAGTCTCTGCGTGAGATTATCACTTTTGACAAAACCAAGGTCGTTCCTCCAGAATATGCCCGTGTCCTTGATACAAATATCAAGTTTCATTTTCTGGAAGAGACCGGAACTACGCTACACACGATTGATGACTCCGACTTCAATATTGTCATCTCCAATACGCAAAAAATCATTGTAAAGAAGAAGCGTAAGGAACCTAAACCGGGCGAAGTATTATTCGGTTCCGGCTCACTGCTCTCATCCATCTATGGTGATGAAAACGGTGATACTGATGATGCTTGGGATGATGCATCACTCATGGACAATCAGCGTTTCAAGAAGCTCTGCCGATTACCACAACTTGGTGTGTACGTAGATGAAGCTCATCACCTCTTTGGTGCTGACCTTGAGAAACAGATTCGTAAGAAAACTGCGAATAAGACCAGTCTTCGAGACACCATCAATATGCTTGCCGAGAGAACATCCATTGTGGCTTGCTACAACTACACAGGTACTCCTTATGTTAATAAGCAGGTGCTTCCGGAAGTTGTTTATGCTTACGGCCTGAGAGAATCCATCTGGAACGGTTATCTGAAGGATGCTGACCCGATTGCATTCGAGAATGTCAAAGATACCGAATTCCTCCGCATGGCGGTCACAACCTTCTGGGAACGATATGGTGGAAAGACTTATGAAGGACTGAATCCCAAACTTGCAATTTATGCTTCTCGTGTTGAAGAGGCCGTTAATGAAGTGCGTCCTGCTTTGGAAGAAATCCTTGCTGACTTAGGAATTCCTGCCAGCTCTATCCTCGTTAATGTGGGTGAGACCAAATACACCAAGGATGAGGATATTCGAAACTTCAATGACCTTGATGTACAGGGGAGCCAAGGAAATGAGAAACAATTTATCATTCTTGTAGACAAGGGAAAAGAAGGATGGAACTGTCGCTCCCTCTTTGGAGTTGCAATGTTCCGAAATCCTAACTCAAAGATTTTTATATTGCAGGCCACAATGCGCTGTCTTAGAACAATCACAGATGACCGCCTGACAGCCACGGTGTTCTTATCGAAGGAAAACTATGATACCTTAGATGACGAGCTGCATAAGAACTTCAATATGGATATCAAGAACATGAAGACCAACACCGGTGCTCCTAAGACGGTGCACAAGGTTCGTGTTCTTCCACCTCCAAGAACTATCACCTTGAAGAAAATATGGCATGAGTACAAATTGGAAAAAAAGGTATATTCCACCCCAATTGATTTTAAAGTGCGAGATATTGATTATTCCAAGTACGCCAGCGTGATGTACGAGAAAGATACCATCGCACGTGACTCTTCCTTAAAGGAGAAAAACATCGATTATATTAGAGACCAAATGAAGTTTAGTGCCTTCTCTTTGGCCGGTGAACTGGCACGATATCTGAATATTTCCTGCATCCTTACTTCGAGGATACTCCGGGAGTCTGTTGATGGTATTGATGCAATATTGGAGGCAGTCAATAAGTATAACGAAATATTGAACGATGTAATTGTTCCGGGCGTTTTCCATGCTCTGTACGAAGTGAAATCTGAGCTTCACACAGAAGACAAGGAGCTCGTCCTGCTGAAAGAGCCAAAAGATGCCGGTTATTATGAGTTCTCCGCAAAAGACGAACTTGTCATCACCAATCAGTACAAGGCTCTTACACAGGAGCAGATTGCAAAGAGCTTCCATGCAGACACATACTGCTTCGACTCTAAACCAGAGAAGGAATGCTTCTTGCAGTACATCACGAACAGCAAAATCAAAGAGGTATACTTTACCGGAATGTTCACAGCAAACCAAGGAGATTTGTCTGTTCAATACTATGACCCTGAATCTGGCCGTATCAGGCATTACTACCCTGACTTCTTGGCCAAGCTCGAAGATGGTTCCTATCAGCTGATTGAGGTAAAGGGCGATAATAAGATTGACGATACTGTGGTTAAAGCCAAAGCTGCAGCTGCTCAGGAAATGGCTGTGGCCAGTGGTATCGAATACAAGATGTATTCCGGTAGCGAAATCATGACTACGCACATTCTCACTTACCTTGATGGCATGTCTTCCACCATTAACTACGCTGACTATATGCAGCAAAGTACTCTTTCAATGGTTGCAGAAACTCCTGCACCTTACGGAAGCGACAAATAAAAAAGAAGCTCACATCGAAGGAATTATTCCAACGGTGTGAGCTACATCTTTATTATCTATAGCTTCATTTTACAAGCATCATTTTTCGTTCGTTAGTAGTACATTTAGTAGTATTAAAGATTTACGCCACAATATTTTGTGGTAATTTGCCCCGAAATTGGCGGTCTAGCAGGTTAGTCCAACTCGAGTGCCGTGGCAGATGAAAAGTACTCGAATGCTCATAATTTCTCCTTTCAAAAGGCGCTTTCCTGCTGCCATTTGCAGCGTTTTGCGCGGTGTCAATTTTTCTTTATGTATTGGTCATTTCTGTACATAAAATGCAAATCTTAGCGAAATTTTGCAAGATGTGTACAGTAATCGTACCGAGAGTTTATCTTATGATGATATTATCGCTTTGTATTTTGCAACGAAGCCTGAATTCAGGAAAAATGGTGTCTGGTTAATGAATGACAATACTGCATTAACCCTCAGAACATTAAAAGACAAGGATGGCAATTACCTGTGGCGGCAGTCTGATGACACAATCCATAGCAGGCCAGTGGTTATCTCGCCATATATGCCGGATATAGCAGCCGACAGTATTCCTGTTGCATTTGGCGATTTGTCCTATTTCTGGATATTAGAACGACAGCCACTGTCCGTAAAGATCTTAACTGAACTGTATTCTCGCGAGAATTTGACCGGTTATGCTGCTTATGAACGTATCAACGGTAGGCTCATCCGTCCAGAGGCTGTTCAGCTTCTTTCAATAAAATAATACAGGACGTCTCTGCGACACCCTGCACCAAAGAATCGTATTATTTTATACTTTGTGAAACGCTGAATTTCCAGAAAGATTTTGAAGCAGAATCCGGCGAGCAACTTTGCTGTCGTCTCCGATGAATCCCAAACGTAAAAGGAAACATCGGAATGCATATTTTTCATTCTCAACTTCTTTATCCTTCAGCGATACTCGTTTTAGTTTTATTGCTAATTCGCATAATTTGGAAATAAATTCTGTATATGCACTCACAGCATCCGGCTCGGACGCAAGTGGAAACCAGGGAAATGAAACCTGATTCTCGGTAATAGCAACCTCCAACTGCTCCACTCGGAATGTGTGCTTAAAAAGCGTTTGCTTCCCTTCTATCAACTTCTGCAAATTTTCCAGCTTGTCATCTGTAAACATGTTTCTTGGAACTGATATGCTTAATACATCTGCTTCCACAGTTTCATCCTCTGGCAGCTCTGATTGTTGTATGGGCTCACCTTTGTAAAACCGTTCTAAAACCAATTCCAACTCACTTTCTGACAAATCCTCGGATGTATGGAACACTCCGTTTTTATCTAGAATGCTGCTTCCAATCAGATAATCAAACTTGGGTGTTCTGGTATACTTTACCGGCATTTCAAGCAATTCACCTATGGCATAAGCCAGCTTCTTACGTTCCTCACCTTTAACTTTAAAATCAATTTCTGTAATCATTGCACATACCACCTTTCTTTTTGGTATGTACATATATCACTCTACCGGGTAAATTAGTCAACACAATATTTGAAAAAGAGCTGCCCCATTTCAAGGCAACCCTACTTCTACACAAATCGGTAATACTTTTCGGGCACAACATTTCATTTTTTTCCTTAATTTCAGCCATTCGAGTTGCTAAAACCAGGTTAACACAATACCCCCTGTGCAATTTCGCGAAAATATGCGTGAGAGGGGGCATTGGTCTTTAGTGAGAAAAGTGGTAGAGATTTAAGTCGCCCCTATACCTAACTATTCTCCTTTAATTTGTTATACTGTTTTTTCCATGATCTAGATGGTTTTTTACACAAACAATCAGACGATGCAAATCCACAAATACCTTCTAAGCCGTTAGAACCGCAAATATCTGGATTATTTTGTCTACATCCATATGTTTGAATTTCAGAATCCAACTCATTTAATGGCGCATTAAAATCAACTTGCAAATTTTTCACTTTTACCTCCTAAGAAAACAATATATGAATCATCCTGTTCAATTTTGATTCCAACTCACAAACGTTAGCACATGCTCCCTTTTCTTTTTTCTTTTGATGAATTTTCTTGGAAGTATCAGCTATTTTCGTATGTAAATCATTATCACTATCATACTTAGGAATCGCAATGTACTTCAAAACATCAACCCCCCTATTGGTAGAAATTGCATATCCATCAACAACTTCTATTATACTAGGCGAATTAATTATGCCGCACACATAATATGCTTCCATCTCCTCATAAACATCTAACATAAGCACTTTTGAATCAACAACAATGGGTTTATCTTCTGAAAACAATTCGCGATTTGCATTTGGCACCGATTCATAATAACTTGATACCACTACTGCAGACATACTACCCGCTTGCTCTTTCCATAAAACTTTATAAGGTGAATAAGTATATGTCCCAACATTATCCAATCTATAAAAAGGCTGCGTATCTTTATTAAAAAACTTTCCATTTTGAATTCGGGTATCCAGCAATTCATCATGATAATAATTCAGCCATTGGAATGTTTCCGGTGCTTCTAGTGCAAGAATTCCTTCAGGAACTCCATATTTAAATTCAGCAGTATGTGGCACAAGCATAAATTCATTAGATTTCACATACCATTTTGCTATATTACGTCCACCTAACATTGGATATATGTATGTTTCTTCAATACACCCTTTATGAACTCCTTTATCAATTATATCCTGTCTTCTTTGGCGTGACATATCGTTTTCAATATTCAAATATCCTTTTCTTGCCTTTTTAGGTTCCTTCAAAATATAAACACCTTTTGCACCTGCAGGTTCTATCCCCTTTCGTCCTTTATAAGAACGTTCTACATTTGGATTTAGTACATTATTAGCAAATCGCATATCTTCTAACGTCAACCAAGCAGATTGAGCATCTTCCTTGTCTACCGGTTGTGCAAGTTTATCACAATATTCTAAAATTGATTGAACATAATCCCAGTTTGCATGAGAATCAATTTTCGATTTTCTACCTATTTGTGTATAAAATCTATATCGATTCATTGGATATGTCATTTCCGTTCCTTTACTAAACTTAATAGCTACCGTTGGTATAGTAAACAAACTAACACATGAAAAATCATGTACTTCTTCAACCTTAAAAGGTATGCTCTGCCCATTCCGAATTATGCTGAATTTTCTAAATCCCTCACCACCTTTTGTTGATTTCAAAAAAGATGCTGGTAATAAAAATACCATTGAGCCTCCAACTTTCAAATATTGATCTACAGATACATATGTGACTGCCATACCAAAATCATCATGAGTTGTCTTTTTGTCATAAGCATTCTTTTCAAAAATACCATAGCTTTGCCATATTGTTAATGTTCCAGCACGATAACTCTTACTCATTGCTTTCCATGCTATCCAGGGTGGATTCCCCACAACAAAATCAAATTTATCTCGGATCATAACCGGTGCAAAACTATTTCTAAAGATTATAGGCCAAAATGAATCTTTACTAGCACGATGTAATGCTTTTAGTTTCGAAAACAATGTCTTAACAACACCTAAGTCTTCTTCTTGTATTAATCCCTTACCAAGAGCAAGTTTTTCAAAAACATCATATGAGCCTCTATCATCAATGGATTGACTTAACAGTTTTAGAAACTCATTTCCTTTCACAAATGAATCAAATTTGGGAATCTCAATTGGACCAACTGTTGTTTCTAATTTAAGCGTCGTATCATTCTCTTCAGTATAAACAACGGGCGCTAAAATTGAATCCGCAATAAAAACAGGTATACTTACGGGAGCGCCAAACTCTTCATCACAATTATCAAAATACGCTGAAAAAGTTATTAATATATAATTCGCTTTAGCCGCTACAACTGATATCGGATTAATATCAAATCCGACAATGTTTTCAGTAATTTTAATAATATCATCTTTTGAAAGAACACCGTTTTTTTCTTTAATAATACGCTTTATTGATTGTGTTAAAAATGGTCCAGAACCTGCAGTTGGATCAATCAAAGTTTTTGTAATCTCTCCATTATATCCAACCATATCTAGTGCATGCTCCACAATCCAATCTGGTGAAAAATACTCACCCATTAAATGACGCATCTCTTGTGGAATAAGTCCCATATAAACTTCCTGCAAAATATCCTGGACATTCTCAGGCCGCAAAACAAAAGTGCTTAAATCAAATTTATTAACTTCTTTCATAGTTTGATTAACAAGCTGAACGTCAAAACTATCATCCGGATTATTGATGTTGCTCGTAAATGTAAACCATTCCAAAAAATGCGATTCAAAGAAATTATTTACCAATTTACAGCTATCATCCGATTGTCCATCGAACAAATCGTTTATTTCATCTTTTGTTAACTCTTGCTGTGTTGTAAACATTGGATCAACAAGTTGTGCCAAGAATGAATACACTAATATTTTCAAAAAAATATTAAAAAATGTCTGCATGGAAAATAAATATTGTTTACTGTCAATATCCATTTCTTTCTCAATACCATACATTTCTCTTATTTTGGAAGATACTTCTGTAAAATCTGTTGCTTGTTCGTCATCACCATACATCACTCCGAATACTCTATCCCACTCATCAAATAATATTTTTACTCTGTTATTAAACGAATTGGATGTTGTATCAATATTATTTCTGAGATTTTGATATATTATATTAATAGAATTTCTTACAAAATCACTTTTAGGGTGAATAACAGAACATAGAGTTGCTTTTGTCAAGCTTCTCTTTTCTTGCTGTTTTAACAACAATGCAAGTCTTTTTAAACCAGGTTGAAAATCCTTTATTTCGTATATAAATCCCAAATTTAGTGGTTTTTCAATTTCTACTTTAACTTTCCTTGTATTTAATTTGTTTCTTTGTGATGAGGGAATAAAACGTGCAAATATAAATTTCTTTCCATCAAATCCAACGCCAATACCTCTCATTATTTTTTTCACTATAATTTCTTCTTTATCATTGACACTTATTCCCGAATTACTTATTATATAATCATAGAGTCCATGATCTGTGTCATTTCTTCCATAAAGAGCCTCATTTACTCCCTTTTCCTTAGAAAAATAGTTTTCTTTCTTTAATTCAAAAGAAATATTTTGGAATGTCGCATCAGTTCTTCCACCTGCAATTAAAACATCCTCACTTTTATATTGATTTAACATATCTGGATTTAACTCAATCAAAAGAGGTTTTACAATATCCGAATGAAAATGTATTTTTATATCATCTTCATTTCTGAAAACATTCTTTTTAAAATTGGATTCCAACTCTCTAAAATTCATATTACTACCTCCGAATCAATTTCTAATATTATTATACCCGTAAAAAACTTATTGGTCAACATAGTTTTGTTCGTTTTTTAAGGATTTATAACAACATTTTACTCATTGGTCAATGAAAGGAGATTACTATAGAATCACGAATTATAAATCAAAACATGAAAAATGCTGTAATATTATTATTAAAGAATAGACACATTAAAAACCCTGAATCACTTACGCAAAACACTATTAATTCATTCACACACACAAACTCTAGAGGTATCTCACATACCTACTATGTGTTTAACAGTTACTGTGAATACAAGCGTTTTTCTCGTAATGTTCAGCACAAACTATATAGATTAAATTCATTCTACATTATTGAACTTTTATAAGATATTTTCTTTCCCTCCACCTTGTCATCCGTATAAAAACCGTAGTCCCTTTCCTATCACTCCACCACGATTTGCTCCGTTTTATCGCACTTCATCGCCACTTATAGCTGTACTCAAAGTCCTGCCGTGGCAGATGAAAAGTATTTTTATCATTGTTTTGTTTCTCCTTGTTTTGCCCAGTAATGCCCTGTTTTGCAAGGGTTTCTGGGGTTATTGTGATATGCTTTGAAATTACAAATTGTGGCAGATTGGAGCAGAACCCTGCAAGTTGTTACTACCTGTTAGTAGTAAACTTGGTAGTAAAATATAAAGTGTTACTACTAAGAATTTTTTAGCTTTTTATCTTGCTTTGTTTTTCGATTCTTAGGTTTATTTAATCCGTTTCTGAATATCTTCAACAGATGGCAGTTGCTTTTCCAGAGCATCCGGCAGACTACTGGTTATTTTGTATTCGCTTACACCAATCGGCTTTGAAATATCCTTGAGTGAATATTCTGCAACCACATTATTTTTGCTTTTGCACAGAAGCAAACCAATGGACGGATTATCCTGCTCTTTTTTCAAAATGCCGTCCACGGCTGACAGATAAAAGTTTAGCTGACCAGCATATTCCGGCTTGAAATCACCGGTTTTCAATTCGATAACTACATAACAGCGAAGATTCAGGTTATAGAACAACAAATCAATGTAAAAATCATCGCCGCCTACATTCAGGTGATACTGGTTTCCCAGAAATGCAAAACCTGTTCCAAGCTCCAGAAGGAGCTTGGTGACATCCCTAACAAGTGCCTGCTCAATATCCCGTTCGAGCATATCTTCCCGGAAAGGAATAAAATCAAATACATATGGGTCTTTCATTGTCTGCACCGCAAGTTCACTTTGCGGAGACGGTAAGCGGTGATCAAAATTTGTAACTTTATCTGCCAGAACCTGTCTCTGATACAAGTTGCTTTCAATCTGATGGACAAGAACATTTCGAGACCAGCCGTTTTCCGCTGACTTTTTAATATACCATTTACGTTCATCCATATCAGCGACCTTATCCAGAAGAACTATATTGTGCCCCCATGGAATTTGTGCAACAACCTGTTGCACAAATTCTCGGTCTGGATAAATCTCTGCGAATTTTGCCATATACTTCAAATTACGAACAGAATATCCTTTGCTTTCTGGAAAAGCAATCCGAATATCTGCTGCAAGGTTATCAATAAACTTGTTTCCCCATGATTTATGTTCATTGATTACGCAACCAATATCATAATAAAGAAGCAGCATATCTGCATTTACATGAACTGCCGCACGATATTGTGCCGCAGTAATTTCACTCTTAATATTTTCAATAATGGAAATATACTCAGCCGTATTCATTAACATACTCATCGTCTCGCTTTCACATAATTCCTATCATTATTTTCTCTATATAAGATGCTCATAAACAATTTTTAAATAATTCAGGTAACCACATGAGCACAGATACAACAATATCAGCCCTCCAACAGAACCGACATCAATTCATTGACCTTCTTGTACACTCTTAGTTTTTTGGCATATATGGAAAGATTTTGCAGATTCTTCTTCTCATCCTTTGCATAAGCATTCAATGCCTTACTAAATATTTCACGATCAAGCCTTGAACGATATTTGAAGCAATCACAAATCGTACGCTCTCGATCATATACGGAGAGCTTAACCCCGTAAAAATCATCCGTCACTCTCCCCAGCTCATATATTTCTGGTTGAACATAATACGTTTGCAAAGCCAGTACATCTACATCCAGCTTTGTCCGGGACATAGATCTCGGTACAGCAATAGACCATTTACGAGGTGCAAAGTCACTATAGCCATAATGAAAAAGAGCCGATTCCACACAAATAATTGCCTTTGGAATCAACGCTGCAATGAGTTGTTCTTCAGAAGATGTATCCGCCTCAGCAAGTTGATAATATCCGTGTCGAATGCGATCAAGGTATCCGGCATTGCACATGTTTACTACATCAACAGCATGAATTCCTGCCTGAACAAAATCTGCTGCTTTGGCAATGCCATCCTTTTCTATAATAACTTGTTTTGCTATCGTTCTAATATCCACGTGTTCACCAACTTTCGTTTTTAAAATCACTCACATTTATTTTCTTTCTGTGTATGTATTTATTATAACAGATATGCTTTAATAAGCAATAATTTTACGCACATTTATTCAAGATTTGTAAGTGAAATTTTGCATTAATTCGCATTAAAATATTTCACATACAAAAAAGTAAGCTTTTTTCAAAAAAGACTGGATGCAATCTCCCGTAGAATAACATCCAGTCTTGCTTATTTTACTCCTTATTACAGAACCAACTCATGAATCACAATCTCTTCCGCTCGATTGTGGATACTGTTCATAGCTCCGAGCCATGCCATCTGGTCGGCTGCTTTCAGTTCCTCTGTCACGCCCTCAGCGGCCTTCATCTGCTCAACAATCAGGGACAAACGCTCCTGTGCCTGCTCGTTCAAATCGGCAAGGTAAGTCCAGAGCTGCCCCTCCAGAACCAGGTCATTGAACATCATTGGGTTATGCTCTTTCAAATACTCTCGGTGCATCCGTCCGTATTTTCCGATAGGGCGTTCCTCATTGGGAAACTTCCGATCCGGGATGTAGTAATCTCCAACCAATATGTATTCGATATTGTTGATACTCTTTTTGTTTTTCATAACCTTGACCTCGATTTCAAAATTTTTGTCACATCGAGACTCACTGGTGTAGTAGTGGTGTAGTAGCACCACCTTCAAGTTTGAAAAACCTTGATATTACAGAGGATTTTAGAGATTTCTGCAAATAATGCCGTGGCAAACCATGAGCACTTTTATTTTTTCTCGCATAGCTTGGTATAACCTCTATTTTCCTTGTATTTACAAGGGTTCTATCTATTTCTCCTTAGAACCCTATCTCGATATATCTTAGCATATTATTTCTTACTCTTAGTAGGTAAAAGCTGTACAAATGGCTGTAAATTTTACCACTCGTACAGCAGCCCTATTTTTTCTCCCAGTGTTATACCGCACTCACTCTTTTTGATGGTGTATAAATAAAGTTGACAGCCTATTCTCAAGGATTTCATAGTATAATCAAGAGAATAAGGAGGTGCCCAACTATGGCACGAAGTCAACGTAAGTACACCATTTGTAAACGCATAAGTTCTGCCGCAAATTATCCAGAAGTACAATCTCTCTCATGATTTGTGCAGGAAGCCATTGCACAATTAACTGCACCTAATGCAAATGAACCTTCTGCTTTTTTAATTTCCGAAACATTACTTTGGAAATTAAAGTCTTATCTAATGATATATTTTGTGCCTTTGCCTTTTCCTTCCACTGCAATCACACCTTTTTGACACATTTCTTTTAGCAGCTTTATTGTCTTTGATTTACCGAAAGGTACATATGGTGCAACTTCGCTGATTGGCTTCAACATCGTCTTGCTTAAAAGTTTATAGATCACGATTTCGTCTTCTGTCAGATCCGCATTTTTTTCAAATATCGGAAGCACAATTTCTATCGCATTTTCTGAAACTTCAAAATCCGGTTTTATCAAACTTTCTGCATACAGTTGTTTTATTCTTGTAATTCCCGTTCCGAATATCTCTACAAATCCCAATCTGTAAAATACATTGGCAAGATTTCTATTTCTTAAAACAGAAAGTTTACCAGACAGATATTCTTCCTCTGTGATTCCAGACGGCAATCCGCCAGGAGAAACTATTTCAATTCGATCATCAAACATCGAAACTCTGATTTGCGAATTCACGTCCCACACTCTATGAATCAGAGCATTGGCGATTGCTTCCCGGAAAGCAGCTTCCGGTACTTTTTCCATCTTCTTTCGATCAGCACCTTGTATTACTTCATATTGGTAATAGTCTCTGAATACATCGATTGCCTTTTCATAAACCTCTAAAACCGATATATTTTCAAAAGTCGATCTCTTTTGAATGATGCTGATATTTTCTCCAAATTTGACAATATCGATTCCCGGAAAATGATTTTTATCTGCCAAAAGCCCTGCTGCATTATTGAATCCATTTACATCGTCATATAAGTTCAATGTCTTCAGTGTGTCCTTATCAAAATTTTCAATCCGGACAGTCTCTTTCAGCTTACGATGTAAAATTTCAAAGGACAGCTCCTGATCTTTGCAAGGCAATTCTTCAAATCGAATATTTTTTCCATCCAATACAAGCCTTGAAAATTCCAGAGTATCTACCTCTATCGTTGCTGTATCATTCCGCTTGTATGCTTTCGATTTATATAGATACGGCTTCTGTAATCCGCTTTTCACAGTAAGCTTTATCGTCTGGTCATTATTCTGTACCTCAAGCGTATAATCCGGCTGCGGTGTAATGCTGTCATTGATTTTATTTTCAATATCCAAGCAGGCTTGTTTTACATCCGGCAAACCTTTTATATTTCCATCATCATCCACTCCAAAAAAGATGGTTCCGCCGTCATAATTTGAAAAAGCACTGACTGTTTTTAAAAAAGTGTTGGTAATCGTTTCCTTGAACTCTAATGTTCTTGTTTCACGCATATCAATCGCCTCCATTTCTGTCTTATATATTATATGCAGAAATGCGCAAAAAAGCAATCGTATTTTTTTACGATTGCTTTTTTGATTACTTTTTGTTGTGTGCTCATAAATAAACTTTCTTTCTATACTGATTGCCCAAAGATTCCTGAATTGGTGAAACAATGTTTTTCCAATTTGAGCATGAGTAAATGCCTTATAGTAAGTGCATTATCCTCTGCTTTTCCAAATGACTTTCCAATCTTTTGTGTGTATCGGCTAATTAAAAGTATTTATTTACAAAAATGCACAGCTCCCGATAAGCTAAGAACTGTGCATTTCTTTTTTCTTCAATTTTACAATTTCTCTATTTTTCAAACAAGAACTTCTCGATTTCAAATGGCGATAAATAAATCTCTCCACCATCATCAGTTTAATTTTCGTTTAGATTAACGATTTCTTTTTCCTGTATTCTCTGTCCCTCGGATTTCCTCATGATAGAAATAATCTACGATCACCGGATGTCCCTGCGGGACTC
>OHAD01000474.1_pt1 | contig 47245 bp, 43 predicted proteins | sample 1577011 | NCBI WGS metagenome assembly OHAD01 (sample SAMEA3541510, study PRJEB24748) | human gut metagenome | biome: human gut; feature: human-associated habitat; material: faeces | place: China | collected 2012 | reverse complement strand
TTTTTCTCTCCTCAATTTTTCTTTATTTCCCTATTGACTTTTTATTTGCAGACTTTGACTTTATGAGCATGCTGGGCGAGATCGAGGACACCTTCGACATCGAGGTGGACGAGACCGAGGTGGTTAAGATCCGCACCGTGGGCGAGGCCGTGGACTACATCCAGAGCCTGGCCGACTGAGAACAGGAGTAAGAACTATGACCAGTACCATCCGCGAGATCCTGGTGGAGGCCCAGCAGCGCTTTGGACCCGAGGTGGCCGTGCGCTATAAGGTGGGCAAGAACCAGATTGAGGACAAGACCTACAACCAGCTCCGCCAAGACAGCGAGAGCTTTTCCAGCGCCCTGGCCGCTCTGGGCGAGCAGGGCAGCCACATCGCCGTCATCGGCCCCACCTCCTACCGCTGGATGGTGACCTATCTGGGCATCGTCAACAGCGGCAGCGTGGCCGTCCCCCTGGACGCCTCCCTCCCCGCCGCCGACGTATGGGAGCTGCTGGACCGGGCCGACGTGACCACCCTGGTAGCCGACGCCGCCCGCAAGGACGTGGCCGAGGGAGCCAAGGAGCACTGTCCCAAACTGAAGCACGTGGTGCTCATGCAGCAGGAGGAGGACAGCGACACCGCCCTCTCCCTCCCCCAGCTGCTGGCGGAGCACCAGACTGCCTTTGACTTTGAGCCACAGCCTGACCAGCTGTGTACCATCATGTACACCTCCGGCACCACCGGCAAGAGCAAGGGCGTCATGCTCACCCACCGCAACCTGGCCGAGAACGCCGGCAGCATCAACATGGACCTGCTCGAGCGGATGGTGCTGCTCTCCGTGCTGCCCATCCACCACGCCTACTGCCTGTGCCTGGACGTGCTCAAGGCTATCTCTCTGGGCTCCATCATCTGCATCAACGACTCCCTGCTGCGGGTGATGAAGAACATCCAGCTCTTCAAGCCTGAGATGATCCTGATGGTCCCCCTGATGATTGAGACCATCGCCAAGAAGCTGGAGGACAACACCCTGTTGCCTCCCAAGCTGGTGAAGAACGCGGTGTTTGGCAAGCAGCTGACCAAGATCTCCAGCGGCGGCGCCTACCTGGATCCCTCCTACATCGACCTGTTTGAAAAGTACGGCATCACCATCCTCCAGGGCTACGGCATGACCGAGTGCTCCCCCGTCATCAGCACTACCCGGCCCTGGAACATCAACAAGAACGCCGTGGGTCAGCTCATCGATAACTGCGAGGCCAAGACGGTAGACGGCGAGCTGTGGGTCCGGGGCAGCAGCGTGATGCAGGGCTACTACAAGATGCCCGAGGAGACCGCCGCCACCCTGGAGGACGGCTGGCTGAAGACCGGCGACCTGGGCTACGTGGACGAGGAGGGCTTTGTCTACCTCACCGGCCGCAAGAAGAATCTCATCATCACCAAAAACGGCGAGAACGTCTCCCCCGAGGAGCTGGAGAACAAGCTCAGCCCCAACCGCCTGGTTCAGGAGGTGCTGGTGCGGGAGAACAAGAGCGTCATCGAGGCCGAGATCTTCCCCGACTACGAGTACGCCAAGAAGAAGCACATCAAGGACGTACGCGCCGCCCTCCAAGAGATCATCGACCAGTACAATCTCCAGGCGCCTCCCCACAAGAAGATTTACAGCCTGATCGTTCGGGAGACCGAGTTCGAGAAAACTCCCTCCAAGAAGATCAAGCGCTTTTAAGTGAAAAAAATCTCCGGTTCTTTTGGAACCGGAGATTTTTTCTGCTTATTGTAACTGTTCCGGGTAGTCCACGTCGTCCAGTTCCCGCTCTGACCCGGTCGGAATGACAAGGCAGGGTTCTCCCGGGCGACCCATCAGCTTCCGTCCGCCCCGGTCTCCCTCCAGGGCCATCAGGTCCGGGAGCAGCTGGGCGGAAAACAGGGTGGGCGTGCCCACACGCTCCCCAAAGGCGGCAGTGGCCGTCCAGGTATCCGGACCGGCAGCATCCAGCAGGCGGGAAATGGTTTGGGGTGTGATCCAGGGCTGGTCGGCGGGGAGAAAGAGAATGAAGTCCCTCTCCCCTACCCTGCCCAGGGCCTGGAGGCCCGCCCGGATGGAGTAGGCTTGGCCCTTTTCGCTGTCCGGACTGTCTACCGCCTGAGCGCCGACAGCCTGTGCAGCATCCCGAATTTCCGGGTAGCGGGAGACTACGGTGAGGGTGCAGTCTCCCCGCGTCCGGCACACCTCCTTCAGAGCGCTCAGCCCCCAGGTATACAGAGGATTTCCGTTCAAGGGGGCCAGCAGCTTGTTGCCGCCGAAGCGGCGGGAGGAGCCCGCCGCCAGCAGGATCAGGTGGTTCATCCCGTGGCCTTCATGGCCATGAGTACCTTCTCCGGGGTGATGGGCAGCTCCCGGTGCCATACGCCGGTGGCCCGGTAGATGGCGTGGGCGATGGCGGGAGACGGAGTGTTGATGACGATCTCGCCGATGGACTTGGCACCGAAGGGGCCGGTGGGCTCGTAGCTGGACTCAAACTCCACCCGCAGGTGGCCCATGTCCAGGCGGGTTGGGATCTTGTACTGCATGAAAGAGTTCTCCAGCAGGTTGCCCTTCTCGTCGTAGGTGATGCCCTCAAAGAGAGCCATGCCGATGCCCTGGACAATGCCGCCCTCAGTCTGTACCCGGGCCAGGTTGGGGTTGATGGGGGTGCCGCAGTCCACCACGGCCACGTAGTCGAGAACCTCTACCCCGCCGGTCTCCTTGTCCACTTCGATCTCGGCCATGCCTACCATGAAGGGCGGCGGCGAGACAGGAGAGGTGTGGGTGTAGGTCACCTGGACAGGAATGGCGTTGCCGCACATGGACTTGGTGGCAATATCCATGAGGGAAACCTCTCCCTTGCCGTCCAGACGGCGCACGCCCTTGCCGGTAAACTCCACGTCCTCTGGTTTGCAGTCCATCATCTGGGCGGCAATAGCGCAGAGATTTTCTTTCAGCTGCTCGCAGGCCCGCTCTACCGCTTTGCCGGTGACGTAGGTGGTGGAGGAGGCGTAGGAGCCCGAGTCGTAGGGGGAGGCGTCAGAGTCAGCACCGAAGACCGCAATGTTGTCCACGGGGCAGTCCAGGCACTCGGCGGCCATCTGGGCCAGGATGGTGTCGCACCCGGTGCCCATGTCAGCCGCGCCGATAGACAGGTTATAGAATCCCTCGTCGCTGAGCTTGATGGTGGCCGAACCCACGTCCACACCGGAGATGCCGGAGCCCTGCATGGCCATGGCCACGCCGGCGGCGCGCACCTTGCCGTTGCCCATATCCCGAACGGGGAACTTCTCCTCCCAGCCAAAGAGCTGGGCACAGCGGCTCATGCACCGGTCCAGGGCGCAGGCATTGGTCTTTTCGTTGTAATAGGCGGGCATGACCTGGCCCTCCCGGACCATGTTCTTCTCCCGGATGGCCACCGGGTCCATGCCAAGAATGTCGGCCAGCTCGTTCACCGCCGACTCCACAGCGAAGATGCCCTGGGTGGCACCGTAGCCGCGGTAGGCTCCGGCGGACTGGCGGTTGGTGTACACCACGTCGTAGGCAAAGCGGAAGGCCTCCAGGTTGTTGGTGTACAGGGGGATGGACTTGTGGCCAGACAGGCCCACGGTGGTGGGGCCGTGCTCGCCATAGGCTCCCGTGTTGGACAGGGTGTACACGTCAATGGCACGGATGGTGCCGTCCTTGCTGGCTCCCAGACGGACGTGAACCTCCATATCGTGGCGGGGGGAGCTGGCGATAAGGCTCTCCTCCCGAGTGTAGATCATCTTGGCCGCCTGGCCGGTCTTCCAGGTGACAAAGGCGGGATAAATTTCCGCCACCACCGTCTGCTTGGCGCCGAAACCGCCGCCGATGCGGGGCTTCTCCACGTGGATCTTAGACTTGGGAATGTCCAGGGCGTTGGCCAGAATACGCCGGACGTGGAAGACGATCTGGGTAGAGGAAATAACATGGAGCCGCCCGTAGGGGTCCATCTCGGTATAGGTGCGGAAGGTCTCCATCATGGCCTGGTTGCAGGCGGGGGTATGGTAGACATGGTCAATGACGTAGTCACAGTGGGACAGGACGTCATCCACGTCTCCGTCCGAGCACACCTCACTGGCGCACAGGTTGCGCTTGTTATCCGCGCCAACCGGGCACAGAGAGCGCCAGTTGTCCTCGGGGTGCACCAGAATGGGTCCGTCCAGAGCCTCGTGGGGATCCAGTACCGCCTCCAGCACCTGGTACTTCACCTTGATGAGCTTCAGCGCCTTGTCGGCGGCCTCCTCATCCTCGGCGGCCACGATGGCCACGGCATCGCCCACAAAACGGACCCGCTGATCCAGGATCAGACGGTCATAGGGAGAGGGCTCCGGGTAGGTCTGACCCGCCATGGTAAAGCGCTTCTGGGGCACATCCTTGTAGGTATATACGGCAACCACGCCGGGCACCTTCTGGGCCACGTCGGTGTTGATCTCCTCAATGAGGGCGTGGGCGTGGGGGCTGCGCAGCACCTTCACCACCAGGCAGTTCTGGGGAGTCACATCGTCCACATAGGCGGGCTTGCCCAGCAGCAGGGACATAGCGTCCTTTTTCCGCACCGGCTGGCCTACGATCTTTAAGTTTTCCATCTCAGCCCCTCCCCTTCTTATGGTCCAGATAGGCACGAATGCCCCGCAGCTGTCCCTCGTACCCCGAGCAGCGGCACAGATTGCCCGCCAGATAGGCGCGGATCTCGTCGTCGGTGGGGTCGGGGTTCTCCCGCAGCAGAGCCACGGTGTTCATCACAAAGCCGGGGTTACAGAAGCCGCACTGCTCCGCACCCTGGTCGGCGATAAAGGCGGCAAAGTCGGCGGCTTCCTCCTGAAGGCCCTCCAGAGTCTGGACGTGATGGCCCGCCGCCCGCAGAGCCAGCACAGAGCAGGACAGCACGGGAGTGCCGTCCATCAAAACGGTACAAAGGCCGCAGTTGGCGGTCTCGCATCCCCGCTTCACGCTCAGGCAGCCCTGGGCGCGGAGAAAATCGATGAGCAGGGTGTCCGCTTCCACCGATGCGGACACGGCCCGGCCGTTCAAGGTCAGTTTCAGTTCCATGTTAGCCCTCCTTCTCCATGGCCAGCAGGCCACGGCGCACCAGCACAGCGCAAATCTCCCGGCGGTAGTCCTCCCCCGCCCGCAGGCTGCTGCCAAACTTGGCCCGCTGGGCCACGTCCTCGCCAAAGGCCCGGGCGGTCTCCTCGGTCACGCCGCCGGAGAGCAGGCCCTTCTCGTCCCAGTACACCTGGGCCATCTGAGGCCGGGCACCAATGACGCAGGTATACTCCCCGTCCTTCTTGGACAGGGCGCAGGTAAGGGTGGGAAAGTCGGTGGAGATGTTCCGCTGGGACTGGTAGACCACCTGACGCGCTCCCTTGGGGATGAGCACGTGGGTCAGAATGTCATGCTGCTGCCGGGGCAGCTGGGTGAACTCCTCCAGAGACATCCGTCCGGCGTGGTGCAGCTCTACCTGGGCATCCAGAGCCAGCAGCAGGGTGAGCACATCGGAGAAGCCGAAGCGGCCCCACAGGCTTCCACCCACGGTAGTCAGATTGCGGAACTGCACGCCCACGATGTGGCGCAGGCTCTCCTTCATGGCACCCTGGGTCAGCTCATTGAGGCCGTGGTGGCGCTCCATCGTGCGCAGAGACACCATGGCCCCCAGGCGGTAAAACTCTCCGTCCTCCTCGATCTGGTCCAGACCCAGATCGCTCAGGTCGATGGCGGTGCCGATGGAACGCCGCTGCATCTTCAGCCAAAGCATTCCGCCCAGCACCACGTTGTTTTTCTTTTGGCACAGGTCGTAGGCTTCTTCCAGGCTCTGGACCCGTACATAGTTTTTGATTTTCAGCACAGTATTTCCTCCCCGTTGCGGCATGCTGTGTATTCGTTTTATAAAGCATATTATTATACCATATTATTTCCCCTCTGACAAACCAAAATCCGGGCGGACCCGACAAAAATCGGGTCCGCCCGGAAAAATTGACCGTATCGAGTTGAAATTTACGCCTTTTCCTTAGGCAGCAGGATGTTCATGATAATGGCCACGAAGGCGGCGGGCACGATGCCGGAGCCGCCGAAGACCAGCTGGATCCACTGAGGCAGGCCGGAGAGCACCGCGCTGTTGGCGCCCAGGCCGTAGCCCAGACCCAGAGCCACCGAGACGATGGACATGTTCCGGGCGGTGAGGGGCTCCTTGGTAATGAGCTGGATACCGCTCATCACGATGGAGGAGAACATGATGACCGCTGCACCGCCCAGCACGCTCTGAGGCATGATGGACACGATGGCCGCCAGCTTGGGCAGCAGGCCACACAGCACCAGGAACACAGCGCCGCAGGCCAAAGCAGTGCGGTTGACGATCTTGGTCATGGTCACCAGACCCACGTTCTGGCTGAAGGAGGTGTTAGGCAGCACACCAAACAGGGCGGCGAAGGAGGAACCCAGGCCGTCGCACATGACGCCACCGGCCAGCTCCTGATCGGTGGCCTCCCGGCCCATGCCGCCCTCCATCACGCCGGAGATGTCGCCCACCGTCTCCACGGCGGTGACGATGAACATGATCATCACAGGCAGGATGGCCCGCAGATCAAATACCGGCTTGACAGGCATCAGAGCAGGAATGGAAACCCAGCTGGCCTGAGCTACCTTGTCCCAGTTGAGTACCCAGGCCTTGGTGTACTCCACCCCATCGGCGGTAACGCCGGTGGTGGACAGGAACAGGGGAAGAATGGCACAGATGATGTAGCCGCAGACGATGCCGATGAGAATACAGGAGGAGCTGGCCAGCCCCTTGGCCCCGTGCTTGAGAGCCAGGACGATGATCATCACCGCCAGGGCGATAAGCAGGTTCTCCACAGAGCCGTAGTCCTTGGCGCTGGTGCCGCCGCCGAAAGAGCCCACGCCCACGCTGATGAGGGAAAGGCCGATGGACAGCACTACGGTACCGGTGACCACGGAGGGGAAAAAGCGGCGCAGAGGCTTTAAGAACGCGCCCAGCACCGTCTCAAACAGGCCGCCTAAAATGGAAGCGCCCATAATGGCCCCATAGGCCACGATGCCGCCGCCCATCACGTTGACCACGCTCTGGAACACGCCGATAAAGCCGGAGCTGGTGCCCATGATGATGGGTACCTTGCCGCCCACCGGGCCGATGGCAAACAGCTGCACCAGGGTGACCAGACCGGCTACCAGCATGGCATTTTGCAGCAGCACTACCTGGATGGCGGCAAAGTCCTCTGCCCCGCTGGTGGCGGCGCACAGATTGGTGATGATAAGGATGGGGGTCAGGTTACCCACAAACATGGCCAGCACATGCTGAAGCCCCAGGGGAATGGCCTGACGCAGGGGAAGACGCCCAACAAAATCGAAGGGCGTCACAAATTGTCCGGAACGCTCCATGATCTTCCTCCCTGATATTTTTCTAGTGTGAGACCTATATTATATCAGATTTCTCGGACGTTCACAGTGTATTCATAAATTTTCCTGTTTTTCTCCATTTTCCGCAAGACCGCACCAATAAGCGCCGCTGTCTTTGTCCCGTTTGACGCAAATATCCGGGTAAATACGGCGTAAAATGGCCTGTATCTCCCCTTCCGTGGCCTCTCTGGGGCAGATCTCCCCAACCAGCTCTCCTCGGCGCAGCAGCAGCAGGCGGCGGCACCAGGTAAGGGCCAGAGCCGGATCGTGGAGCACCACAAGCCCCGCCTTACGCTGGGTGCGGATGAGCTCCCCTACCGTTTGAAACAGAAGCTGGGTGTTATAGAAATCCAGGGCACTGTTGGGCTCGTCCAGCAGGAGGATGGGCGCGTCCTGCACCACTGCACGGCCCAGGTGGACCATCTGCCGCTGGCCCTCGCTGAGGGCAGCGCAGTCGGTGTCCAGCAGCTCCTCCAGGCCAAACTGCCGGGCGGCCTGAGCCACCCGCCGCCGTCCGTCCTCCCCCGCCGGGCGCAGAGGCCCTGTCCAAGGGTAGCGGCCCATCTCCAACACCTCCCGCGCCCGCAGGCCGGGCAGCAGCTGGGGTCGCTGGGGCATGAGAGCCAGGCGGCAGGCCCGTTGACGGTGACTGAGCTGTTCCCAGTCCTCTCCGTCCAGCAGAACCCGTCCTCCCGTTACCTTGGCCGAGCCGGTCAGGGCACGCAGAAGCGTGGTTTTCCCGCTGCCATTGCGGCCCAGCAGCCCCACCAGCTCCCCTTCCTGAACTGAAAAGGAGATATCCTTGACAACCGGTGAGCCGTAACCGGCACACAAATTTTGTACCTCAAGCATCGCCGCCATATCCATCCCCCCTCCGGCACAGCAGCGCCACCAGAACCGGGGCGGCAAACAGCACGGTAAAAATACTCAGCGGCAGCTCCGCTCCCGACGACAGGGACCGGGCCAACAGGTCAGCGCACAGCAAAACCACCCCTCCGACCAGTCCGCACAGGGGCAGGTAGGGTCCGCCACGGCGGCCCAGGAGCAAAAAGGCGATGTGGGGGGCGATGAGGCCCACAAAGGAGATTACTCCTGTCACCGACACCACCGCCGCCACCATCAGGGTGGTGATCCCCAGCAGCAGGGCACGCCATAAAGTGGGATCCAGGCCCATGCTCCGGGCGCTCTCCTCTCCCAGGGACAGCATCAGCACTTCCCGGCGGAAGAGGAGCAGAAGGCCCAGACAGACCAGCACTGTAATGGCAGGCAAAACCACTTTACCCGCCGTGATAGAGGCCAGACTTCCCATGGTCCACACCTCCAGAGCGGCCAGTTCCCGCTCCGGGTCGGCCATAATCTTCAGCGCCATCAGCCCCGCCTCTGCCAGGGCGGAGACCACCACACCGGCCAGAATGTAGCTGCCGGTGCGCTCCAGCCGGGCCGCCCGCACCAGAAACAGTACCAGCCCCAGGGCAAGCAGGCCCATGGTGAAGGCTCCGGCCATGATCTCTCCGCTGCCCCCTGCCCCCAGCACGATGACACAGGCGGCTCCCAGCGAGGACCCAGACGCTACACCAGTGAGGTCGGGAGAAGCCAGTGGATTGCGAAAGATGATCTGGTACACACCGCCAGCCACCCCCAGAGACAAGCCGGAGATCAGGCCCATGCACATCCGGGGCAGGCGCAGCTGCCAGAATACCCGAACGGGCATGGTGTCCCCCAGTTTTCCGGTCAGAATATCAAAAATCTCTCCCACCGAAAGGGGATAGCTGCCTATAAAGAGGGAGACCACCGCCAGGGCGGCCAGCACAAGAGCCGCGGCCAGTACGGCGGTAAATTCCCGGGTATGTGGTTTCATGGCGGTGTTCCTCCTTTTCAATCAAATTCAAAGAAATTCTGTTTCTTTGATACGCCCGCCTCCTGAAAGATGGGCATACCAAAGGGACAGAAAAAAAGTGGGGGGAGGAGTTTTCCTCCCCCCTGCTTGGATTCTTACTTGGTGATGAGGCTGGCGTCGATGTCGAAGCCGTAGAAGGTTTTATAAAAGTTCTGGGCGTCGGAGACAAAGGTCTCAAAAGAATAGACGTCAGGGTGAAGTACGCTGGTCAGCCACATGGTGCCCAGGATTCCGGAGGGAATGGGAGAATCCCACTCCTCAATGCCCTTGGGCATGGCATACACCGCGCCATTCACCACAGCAGGCAGCTGAGACAGCTGGGGATCGTTCATTACATCCTCCACGGTGTACTCGGCTGCGGTGGGGATGATGAACACGTCGGGAGCCATGGCCAGCAGAGTCTCATAGGAGACCTGGGTCCAGTAGTCCCCCTCCATCTCCCCGACGGCGTTCACGCCTCCGGCGATGTCGATGAGGGTGCTCTGGTACATGTCCTTGGGTGCGGTGTTCAGGTAGGTGGAGTTGGCGCCCATGTAGACCACCGGCTCCTCACAGCCTTGGGTCAGCTCCTCCATGCGGGTGATCTGCTCCTCATAGTAGTCGGTAAGCTCCTTGGCCCGGTCCTCTACGCCGCAGGCCTGGCCAATCAGGGTAAGCATCTCCACCAGCAGGTCGTGACTTTCCGGGTTCACCACCAGCACAGGGATGCCCAGCTCCTCCAACGCGCTCACGTAGTCCTGGAGCTTCAGGGGCATGATGACCAGGTCGGGATCCAGGGCGGCACAGGCCTCCACGTTGAACTCCTTCAGGCTGCCCACCGAGGCCTGCTCCAGCAGCCCAGGTGCGGCCATCTGGTAGATGGGACGGCTCTCCGGCTTGTTTTCCAGGCCCACCACCCGGTCGTCCACTCCCAGGGCGATGGTGGCGTAGGTGGTGATGTAGTAGCAGCTCACCAGGGTCTGGGCGGGACCCTCCAGGGTAACTTCCCGTCCGGCCTGGTCGGTAAGCACAATGGCCGAGCTCTGCTGGCTCTGGGAGCTGTTCTGTCCGGTGCCGGAATCGGCTCCGTTTCCGCCGCTGCATCCGGTGGCCGACACCGCCAGCAGGGCGGCCAGAGCCAGGGCGGTCAAACGCTTGGCAAAAGATCGTTTCAAGTTTGTCTCCTCCTTATACAAACTCTGGGTTATCCTGGCATATTGTACCCTGCCGGGCTCTCCTTGTCAAAGAATTTCCCACGGACAGACACAAAAACCCGGAGAACCAAGGGGTTCTCCGGGTCTTAATATCACTTATCGCTGGGACTCCATGGTAGTCTGGGACAGCAGGGACAGGGGGTCCACCAGGCTGTCGTTCTGAGCCACCTCAAAATGGAGGTGAGGCCCAGTGCTCTTTCCTGTCTTGCCCACTGCGCCGATCGTCTCACCGGCGGTCACGGTCTCCCCTGCCGCCACCTGGATTTCGGACAGGTGGTAGTACTTGGTGGTCAGTCCGCCGTGGTCCAGTACAATGTACCGGCCGTCGTCGGCATTATAATCGGTCTCGGCCACGGTTCCGGCCGCTGAGGCCAGTACCGGCGTGCCTGCATCCAGCACGATGTCAATTCCGTTGCGGCTTGTGGTCTGTCCGGTGATAGGATGGACCCGGCTGCCGAAGGGCACGGACAAGGTGACGCTGCCCTGAGTTTCCATGGGCCACTGGAGAGTGACCTCCTGCTGCTCCAGCTGTACGGAGCTGCCTGCTGGTTTCTCTTCCGTGGGTGCGGCATAGGCTCCCAAGGCCACCGAGGTGAACAGCACAGCCACACAGGCCCCAGCCGCCAGCACCCCGGCAAAGGGTTTGCGCTTATGATCCATAATATGTATCAACCTTTCTTTCAAACACTGCTTCTTGGAAAGGCAGGCGGCAAAGTGGGGTGCGGGAACGGCGCACAGCTCCAGCAGCAGCTGGCCGTATCGGGCACGCCGCGCCTGGTCCCAGCCCCGGCACACGGTCTCGTCGCAGGCGAGCTCACAGAACCGGTCCAGCTGCCCCAGCAGCCACCAGGCTGCCGGGTTGAACCAGTGGAGCACCGAGACCGCCACAGCTATCCGCTTGACCCAGAGGTCACGCCGCCTCCAGTGAGTCAGCTCGTGGGAGAGCAGGGCCTCCAGGGCCTCCCCCTCCAAGGACAGGCAGGGCAGCACCACAACGGGCCGCACCAGCCCCATCAGCATGGGGGTGACGGCATCCGGGCTGCAAACCATCCTGGGCGGACGGCGGAATGAGCCGGTAAGGGCGGCGTAAACTGCTTGGGTCTCCTTTGGGGCGGGACGGGCACGGCGCAGGACGCTCTGGGAAAACCGGGCATAGCTTACTCCCCGCACCGCCAGTATCACTCCGGCTCCAGTCAGCCACACCGCCCACAAAAGGGCTTCTGTGGTCACAGGAGATGTGCGGGGCGATACAGGCTCCGCCGCGGGGCTTCCCGTTTGCTCTGGGACGGTCAGGGTCCACGACTCCTGAGGTGCCTCCACCGCCTGGTTGAGCAGGCTGTGGGAGGTGGTCCAGGGACACAAAAAGCGCAGCAACACCAAGATCCACAGGACATAGACCGCCCGGGCAGAGATCTTTCCTTTTAATCCCCGGCAGATGAGGGCGGTCACGCCCGCCAGCAGCGTCCCGGACAGGGACACGCTGCCCAGCACCAACAGCTTATCCATGGCCTTCGTCGGGGTACAAAATGCCCCGCAGCTCACTCAGATCCTCGGAACTTAGGGGACAGCACTCCACCAGTCCCGCCACCAGATCCCGGGCGCTGCCCTGATAGACCCTCTGCAAAAAGGACTGGGTGGACCAGCGCTGGTAATCCTTACGGCCCAGCAGCGGCCAATAGTAGAACACGTCCCGCTTTTCGCAGTCCACCGCCCCCTTCTCCCGCAGCCGGCGCAGCAGCGTCTTTACCGTGGAAGCGTCCCAGCTGTGGGTCTCCTCCAGAGCAGCGCGGATGGCCGCGATGGGCATGGGTTCCGCCGAGCGCCACAGTACCTCCAGCACCTCCAGCTCGGAAGACGAGATCTTTGCCGCCAATTCTTTCATCCAATATGACCTCCTAACAAACAGGGTACAGCTGTAACCCATTTACAGGTTACAGCTGTACCCTCGCTTTGTCAACCCCTATTTTCATTTTTGGGAGAGAAAATGGCCCGCCGGATGGTTCCGGCGGGCCAAAATAATGTGTTTTATACTGTTGGAGTTCCAGGACCGTCGCCTGGGCCCTTTCTTTTCCAGGAGATCAATCCCTTCTTCCGAAGAATCACCACAGCAGCCACGGCGATCACGATGAGCACCAGGACCAGCACCAGGTTGTAGGACAGCATCACCAGCAGTTCCTTACTGCCATTGATGAGGCCCCGGAAGCTGGACTGAACGCCGGCCGCCATGCGCGCGCCTAAACTGTCCCGCTCCCCGGGGGTGGTGGTGATGGTCTTGACCTCATCCAGAGTGAGCTCAATGGTGGAGTAGCTAATGAGACTGTCGTATTCATTGAGAGAGGTGGTGAGGCTCTCGATCTCGTACTCTACCTCGCTCAGGGCATCCTCCAGGGCCACGATGGTCTCCATACTGTCCGCCTTCTCCAGCAGGGAGAGCAGCCGCTCCTGCTTGGTACGCTGGGCCTTCAGGCGAGCCTCCGTGTCGTAGTACTGCTGGCTTACGTTTTCGCTCTTCTCGCTCTGGCTGGTCACGTAGCCCAGTTCCCCGGTGCGGCCCAGGAAGGTATCAAACTGCTCCTGGGGCAGACGGATGGTGTAGTTGCCCCACCGTGTGGCGTTCTGGTTGCGCAGGCTGCCGCCCTCCACGCTGGCGCTCTGGAAGTAGCCGCCGCACTCGGCCACCATCTTCTCCAGCGACTCCACCGCCTGATCAAAGGTCTCGGTCTGGACCTGAAGATAGGCCCGGCGGATGAGCTTGGCGTCCTGGTAGACTGAGGCACTGCTCTGGCCCTCCGACTCCTCCGATGCGTCCTGTGTACTCCCGTTGCTCCAACCGGAGTCTGTCCCGGTCATCTCATTAGTGGCCCCGCCGCTGGACGAGGCGGCAGTGTCTCCGCTGGCTCCGCTGCTTCCGGCGCCGCAGGCACACAATCCGGTAAGGAGCATCAGGGTCATAAGCAAGGCAAGCATTCGTTTCATGTAAAATCCCTCCCATACTTGTTGGGTCTCTCTACCCTTCTAGACGGATTTTCCGGCGGGAGGTTCGTGGTTAAGAAGAAAAATTTTCAGGGAACCTCTCCCCTTTTGCTCACATAGCATGAGAAAAACAGGAGGTAATCCCTTATGCCTATTATCTATCTCTCTCCCTCCACCCAGGAGAAAAACTACTATGTCAACGGCGGCACCGAAGAACAGTACATGAATCTGCTGGCCGACAAAATGGTGCCCTATCTCAACGCCTCAGGTATCCGCTACTCCCGCAATACCCCGGAGATGACCGCGGTGTCCTCCATCGCCGCCTCCAACGCGGGCAACTATGACCTGCACCTGGCCCTCCACTCCAACGCTGCCCCAGAGGGCAAGTACGGCAGCGCCCGGGGTATCATTGTTTTCTACTACCCCGGCAGCCAGGAGGGGCAGCGGGCGGCCACCATCATCGCCAACAACTTAAAGAGCATCTATCCTCTGCCCAACCTGGTTCGTGCCGAGGCCACTACCTCCATCGGCGAGGTGCGCCGGGTGCGGGCTCCGGCAGTCTTTCTGGAGCTGGGCTACCACGATAACCAAGAGGACGCAGCCTGGATCAAGCAGAATCTGGACGCGGTAGCCAAGAATCTGGTCATGTCCCTGTGCGACTTCTTCGACATCCCCTTCCTGGATCCCTCCACCAGCCGCTTGGGCCGGGTGGATGTGGACTGGGGGGTGCTGAACATCCGCGCCCGCCCCGACCTGGAGGCTCCCATCCTGGCCCAGGCTCCCGATGGCTCCCCTCTTACCATCCTCAACCAGTCCGGAGGCTGGTATCTGGTAAACTATGCGGGGACCATCGGCTACGCCAAAGACGACTTTGTCACCCTGAATTAAGGAGGCGCGCCGATGGATATCCATGTGGTCCATCCTGGGGATACCCTCTACTCCATTGCACAGCAGTATGGTGTTTCCATGGCCCGGCTGCTGGAGGACAATGATCCACCCGACCCGGCGCGGTTATCCGTGGGTCAGACCCTGGTGGTACGCTACCCCAAGCAGATGTATCGGGTCCGTGCCGGAGATACCCTGTCCTCCATTGCCCGCGCCCATGGCCTGACCGTGCGTCAGCTGTGGCAGCGAAACCCCGGCCTGGGCGGCGGCAGCACCATCTACCCCGGCCAGGATCTGGTCCTCTCCTACCGTCAGACTCCTCTGGGCAAGCTGGTGGCCGGTGGTTACGCAAAGCCTGACATTGACCCGGGGCTGCTCCGCTCTACCCTGCCCTGCATCTCCGACCTGGCTCCTTTTACCTACGGATTTACCCCCCAGGGCGAGCTGATCGCCTTAAACGACACCGCTTTGATCTCCGCGGCCAAGTCCGTGGGGGTGCGGCCCTGGCTCCACCTGTCCACCCTCACCGCCGCTGGTACCTTCTCAAACCAGCTCTCCCACGCGGTCTTTACCGACCTCCAGGCCCAGAACCGGCTGATCGCGGCTCTGGTGGAGACGGTGCGGCGCAAAGGCTACCAAGGGGTGGATGTAGACTTTGAGTTTATCCTCCCTGAGGACGCCAACCGCTACCCGGAGTTTATCGCCAATCTGCGGGAGAGTTTCGCCCCCCTGGGGATCCCGGTCATGGTAGCCCTGGTGCCCAAGACCAGTGCAGACCAGAAGGGCGACTTCTATCAGGGACACAACTACCGCCTTCTGGGCGCGGCGGCGGACTATGTGTTCCTTATGACCTACGAGTGGGGCTATACTTATGGGCCTCCCATGGCGGTGGCCCCCCTCGATCAGGTCACCCGGGTGGTAGACTACGCTTTGAGCGAAATCCCGAGGGAAAAAATCTGGATGGGCATACCCAACTACGGCTACGACTGGAAGGTACCCTATCAAAAGGGTACCATAGCCCGGTCTATTTCCAACCAGCAGGCCATCGCTCTGGCTCAGAAACACTATGCCGCCATCCGCTTTGACTCCGCCGCCCAGTCCCCCTGGTTTCGGTATGTGGATGGGGATGGCCAGGAGCACGAGGTTTGGTTTGAGAACGCCCGGAGCATACGCGCCAAGCTGGAACTGGCCCACAGACGGGGGCTCTACGGGGTGAGCTACTGGAACCTGATGCGCCCCTTCCCACAGAACTGGGTCCTGCTCACCACTCTCTACGAAATCGAAGACTAGGGCTGGATTTTTCCCGGAACATGGAGTAAAATGACGGAGTAAAAATTTTCCCACAAAGGAGAACTGAGAATTATGTCCGTGGAAGTTGGAATCAAGGGCCGCGCCGAAGACGTGGTCAGCGAGAAGAACACCGCCCAGGCCGCCTGCTCCGGCGCTCTGCCTGTATTCGGCACCCCCTTTATGACCGCTCTGATGGAGAAGGCCGCCTGGACCTCCATCGCCCCCTACCTGGCCCCCGGCGAGAGCACCGTGGGCACCAAGCTGGACGTGAGCCACGACTCCGCCTCCCCCATCGGCATCAAGGTGTGGGCTGAGAGCGAGGTCACCGAGGTGGACGGCAAGCGCATTGAGCTGAAGGTCGCCGCCTACGACGAAAAGGGCATGATCGGCCACGGTACCCACCAGCGCTTCATTGTCACCGACGAGCGCTTCCTGGCCAAGACCGCCAAGAAGCTGGAGGGCTGAGCGATGTCCATCGAGCGGGTGCGGGCCTACTTTAAGGAGTTGGGCCGAGAGGGCGATATTCTGGAATTCCCCGTCTCCAGCGCCACGGTGGAACTGGCCGCCCAGGCGGTGGGCGTGATCCCCGCCCGGATCGCCAAGACCCTCTCCTTCCTGGTGGACGGCAAGTGCGTGCTTATCGTGGCCGCGGGAGATGCCAAGGTGGACAACAGCAAGTACAAGGGTCTGTTCCACACCAAGGCCAAGATGCTTACCCCGGAGCAGGCCGTGGAGATGACCGGCCACGCCGTGGGCGGCGTGTGTCCCTTCGCCAACCCGGAAGGAGTGGAGACCTACCTGGACGTGTCTCTCCAGCGCTTTGACACGGTATTCCCCGCCGCAGGCAGCTCCAACTCCGCCATCGAGCTCACCTGCAAAGAGCTGGAGGAGTACTCCCACAGCCGGGGCTGGATCGATGTATGCAAAGCCTGGCAGGATAACTCGAACCAGTGACATAGTCACTGGTTCGACACTGGATGCACGAAAGCTTTGCCTCGATTTCTTCCGAAATTGTCGGCAAATCTTTCGTGAGAAGTGTCATTTCTGACGCGCATGTCGCCGGAAATGACGAGATTTCACTTTATTCCGTCGCCTGCGGGCGACGGAACTCCTTGCAGGAGCGCTTTCTCTACAAATAAAAAATCCGTGAGTGACACCACTCACGGATTTTTTTACTCTTTGATCTCATTCATGATATCCAGGAGCATGACCAGTTCATCCCGGCAGCCGTAGTTGTCCAGCACCTGGGGAGACAGCTCTTCCGCCAGCAGCTCCGAGCCCAGCTTCTGGGCCCGGGCCAAGTCCTGCCGGGTCCCTATCCCCTGGGCCAGACACCGCACCAGGCGGCAGATGCAGTTCACATTGCCCTGTTTGGCTCCCTGCCGATAGAGGGTGTAGGCCTGCTTCAGGTCCTGCTCTACCCCCAACCCTTCCTCATACATCCGGCCCAGAGACCAGTAGGCGCTGTCCATGTTCTGCTCTTTGGCCTGCTCATAGCAGGTCCGTGCTTTGTCCAGATTTCCGGCCTTCTCCAGATACCAGCCCATGTTGTAGACGGCGTATACATTTCCAAGCTCAGCGGCCTTGCGGTACCACTCCATGGCCTTGCCCAGGTCTTTGGGCACGCCGCGGCCCTTGGCCAGCAGCTCGGCAAAGTTGTTCATCCCCGCGCTGCTGCCCAGCTGGGCGGACCGCTCATACCAGAGCGCGGCGTTGGTGTAATCCTGCTCCACGCCCTGGCCCAGTTCATAGCTCAGTCCCAGGGAGAACATAGCCTCCCGGTCCCCCTCCTTGGCCGCCTTTTTATACCACTCCACGGCCAGATCCGGAGCGGCAGCTACGCCGATTCCATCCATCAGGCAGTCACCCAGCTGTACCATGCCCCGGGTGGCGCCCATCTGGGCCGCCTGGCGGTAGAGCTCCACCGCACCTGCCGGGTCGGAGTCCACCCATTTGCCGGTCTGCTTGAGCCACCCAAGGCAGCACATGCCCTCCGGGTCGCCTCCCTGAACAGCTTTCTCGTACCAGCGCACCGTCAGTTCCTTGTCCTGCTCGGTGCCTACGCCGAACTCATAGTGCTTGGCCAGGGCCGTCTGAGCGGGAGCCCCCCCCTGAAGGGCGGCTGTGCGCAGCCACTCCACCGCTTTGGCGTGGTCCTGGTCAACGCCGATCCCGTCCTCCAGACAGTGGGCCAGCATCCGCTGGCCTCGGGCGGAGCCGTGTTCCGCCGCCGCCAGATACAAAGAAGCGGCGCCCGCCGGGTCCTGGGGCGTGCCGATACCCTGCTCCAGACAGACTCCCAAATTACACAGAGCGGCCACGCTGCCCATCTCCACCGCCTGCTTGTAAAGCCAAACCGCCTGTCGAAGATCAGGTTGGATCCCGATGCCCTGCTCCATGCAAAGTCCCAGGTTGCAGGTACCCCAGCCGCTGCCCAAACTGGCAGAGCGGCGAAAGCAGGCCAACGCTTTCTCGTCATCAGCGGGCTCCTCCTCCGTCCAATAGAGCCCCAGGCGGCACCACTCGTCTCCGGTCAATTCCTCCTCCCAGCGTTCCTTTAGGGCCTGGCCGCAGCGGGGGCAGGCATCGGGCAGGGTGTCTCCCTCCCCGAACCAGAGGCACTCCTCATTGGTACAGCTGTAAATCATGCGCTCACACCCCTCGCTCCACGATTTCATAGATTTTCTTCAGGTCCAGGCTCTCACGCAGGGTCTGGGCCAGTTTGTCATATTGGCGCTGCTTATAGCTCCAAAGGGTTTCCTTGGGGGCCTCCCCGTCCCAGTGGAGCCCCTTTTCCTCCATCAGCAGGCAGACAAGCCGCTCCACCAGCTGGGGCGAATCCAGCAAACCGTGGAGGTAGGTACCCAGCACCGAACCGGACACCGTAAAGAGCGCCTCGCTCTGGCCCATGTGGATCTCGTACCCCTCCAGAGGACACCCGGAGAGTGAGGCAAGCAACCCACGGCACTCTGGGAAGAGGCAGGTTGTGCGGGTGGTGGTTTTTTCAGAGGAAAAGACCGTGGTGGTATCCAGCAGGCCCATGCCGTCCATGGAGCCGCCGCCCTCTGCGCCTAATGGATCGGAGAGCTTCCGGCCCAGCATCTGATAGCCTCCGCATATGCCCATGACCGGGGTTCCCCGACTGGCCAGCTTCAAAATGGCCGCCTCCAGACCACACTGGCGCAGCCAGCGGAGATCGGCTAGGGTGCTTTTAGTGCCCGGCAGGATTACAAGGTCGGGCCGTCCCAGCTCCTCTGCCCGGTCCACGTACCGCAGGCCCACCGCCGGGTGGCGCTGGAGAGGATCAAAGTCGGTAAAGTTAGAAATGCGGGGCAGGCGGATGACTGCCACATCCAGAGGTGCCTTACCGCCCTGGGCGCCTAACCGGGAGGACAGGCTGTCCTCCTCGTCCAGGTCCAGATTCATCCAAGGCACCACGCCCACGACGGGGACTTTGCAAAGCTCCTCCAGCTGGGTCAGGCCGGGACGGAGCAGCTCCACATCCCCCCGGAACTTATTGATGATGGTCCCCTTCACATAGAGACGCTCCTCCGCCTCCAGCAGGGCCATGGTGCCGTACAGAGCGGCAAACACCCCGCCCCGGTCGATATCCCCCGCCAGCAGCACGGGAGCCCCCACCATCCGGGCCAGCCCCATGTTGACGATGTCCTGGGACTTCAAATTGATTTCCGCCGGGCTCCCGGCCCCCTCCAGCACGATGATGTCATACTGCTCCTCCAGCGTGTGGTAGGCCTCCATCACCTGGGGGATGAGCTGGCTTTTTTGCCGAAAGTACTCCGAGGCGGTGAGGTTGCCCACCGCCCGGCCGTTCACAATGACCTGACTGCCCACGTCGCTGGTGGGTTTTAAGAGGATGGGATTCATCTCCACGGTGGGCTCCACCCCCGCCGCCTCTGCCTGCATCACCTGAGCCCGGCCCATCTCCAGGCCCTGGGCGGTAATGAAGCTGTTGAGGGCCATATTCTGGCTTTTAAAGGGGGCTACCTTGTAGCCGTCCTGGCGAAAGATGCGGCACAGTCCCGCCGCCAATACGCTTTTGCCCGCGTTGGACATGGTGCCTTGGATCATAATAGATTTTGCCGGCATGTTATTCTCCTCTCAGCAGCGTGCTCAATGCGGCGATCAGCCGCCCGTTTTCCTCCGGGGTACGAAGTCCCGCCCGGTACCACCCCGGCCCCAGGCCGGCGTAATTGGCGCAATCCCGCACCAGAATACCGTTTTCCCGCAAGCGCTTCCCCAGGTCCTCCGGGCCGCAAAAGAGCAGAAAACAGCTCTCCGACGGGCACACCCAAAGCCCCAGTTCCTCCAAGGCGGCTTGCAGTCTGTCCCGTTCTCTCTCGATCTCAGGAAAACATGTAAAAGGCCAGCGGGGAAATGACTGTAAAGCACATTCCCCTGCTATCTGTGCTGGGATCGATACCGGCCAGGGCTGCAGAATGTGGGCCATCTGCTCCAGCAGCACCCGGTCTCCGCACAGGCAATAGCCCAGGCGCAGCCCGGCCAGAGCATAGCTTTTTGTGAGCGCCCGGAACAAAATCAGGTTTCCTCCCGCCAACTGGTCGGTCAAGCGGTCAGGCCGGGCGGCGGTGAGCTCCAGAAAGCACTGGTCCACCGCCAGCATGGCTCCCACCTGACGGCAGCGGGCCAAGATCTGATATAAAAGTTCTTCCTCCATCAGCCGCCCGGTGGGGTTGTTGGGATCGCAGAGGAACACCAGCTCCACCCCGGGGACGATAGCCTCCAGCAGAGCTTCATCGGGAACAAATCCATTCTCCCGGGAGAGGTGCACCTCCGCAATTTGGCAGCCCACCCCTTCCAACGCCCGGCGGTATTCTCCAAAAGTAGGGGCAAGGAGAATTGCTTTCTTCGGTCTCAGGCTCAGGGCAAAGCGGTCAATAAGGTCGGCGCAGCCGCTGCCCCACAGCACCATGTCTTCCTCCACCCCGTCCCGCTGGGCGGCGGCACGGACCAGTCCCCGGCACTGGGGGTCGGGATAGCCCTGGCGCAGGACCCCCTCCTGGGCGGCGCGCAGGACCGCCTTGGGTGCTCCGGCGGGATTCAGACAGACGGAGAAGTCCAGCAGTCCAGCATTGCCGCCGTATACATCTCCCCCGTGAACGATCTGTTCCATCACTTCTCACCCCTTACAACCATATAGAAAGCCCGGCAAAAAGCAGCAAAAACAGCGCTGCCGTGGCGTACATCAGCCAGCAGGCCCTGGGAATGTCCTCCGGCTCTACCGGGCGGATCGGATCGCCCAGGGTGGGCTTGTGGACTCCCTTGCCAAAATAGCTGGCGTCCCCTGCCAGTTGCACTTCAAGGGCTCCCGCGCAGGCGGCCTCGGTGTGAGCGGAATTGGGGGAGGCATGCTTCCGCCGGTCCCGCCAAAAGATGCTCCAGGCCCGTCGGCCAGAGCAGCCGGGCAGCAGAGCCGCCCCGAGACACATCAAAAGCCCGGACAGCCGGGCAGGAATAAAGTTTAACACATCGTCCAGCCGGGCGGAGGCCCAGCCAAACCAGCGGTACTTCTCATTTTTGTAGCCTACCATGGAGTCCAGGGTACTCACTGCCTTGTAGGCCATTCCAGCAGGCAGTCCCCCCAGAAAGAGAAAGACCAGCGGGGCGGTCACTCCGTCACAGGTGTTCTCCGCCACCGTCTCTACCGCCGCCTTGGCCACCCCGGTCTCATCCAGGGTCTGGGTATCCCGACCTACAATGCGGGACACCGCCTGTCGTGCCCCCTTCAGATCGTGCTTTTTTAAGGGATAGCAGACCGCCATACTCTCTTTTTGAAGGGACCGGGCGGCCAGCAGCTGGTAGGTAAACCACAGCTGTACTACCCAGCTAAGCCACGGCGATACTTGGTCCAAAACCCATAAAATCAGGGCGCTGCCGCTGCCAAACAGGATGGGCAGAGCCATAGCCAGAATGATTCCGGCCCCACGTTCCCATGCTGGGGTCTTCGGAAAGATGCGCCGGAGCAGTCTCTCCAGCACAGAGATGGTCCCTCCCATCCACCGCACCGGGTGAGGCATCCAGTGGGGATCCCCCAGCAGCAAATCCAGAGCCGCAGCGGGCAGCAGGACCGTCCAGAAGAAATGTGCCATGGTTTAAAGCTCCTCTAATAATTTGAGGGTAAAGGGATTTTCCTGCACAGACACTCGGAAGCCTCCGCAGTTTTTCACCTGCCAGTCGTAGAGCTTGCGCTCCGGACGGCCGAAGGTACCCATCACCACCAGCCAGGTACCTCCGTGGGCTACGATGGCCGGTCGCTGCAGGCCCATAGCCTTGGCCTCCTGGGCCACGGTCTGGATGCCCCGGCGGCAGCGGGCAATGAAGTGCTCCATGGACTCTCCATGGGGGAAAGTGATGGTCATGTCCCCGCCGATCCAGGCGCGGTAGATTTCCTCGTCCTTCAGCTCCTCCCAGGTCTTGCACTCATAGTCCCCAAAGTCACACTCCTGAAGATCCGGAACGATGTGCTGCTCCATACCGGGAAACAGGAGCTCCGCCGTCTGGCGGCAGCGCATCAAGGGAGACACCCAAAGGCCGTCCACCTCCGGCATGCGCTCCCGGCGCTCCCGGGCTAACGCCTCCCCCTCTGGGGCTAAGGGTTGGTCCGTGGACCCCACATATTGTTTTTCCAAATTACCCGGCGTCAGACTGTGCCGGATGAGAACGAATTCCATGGTTGGCTCCTTTTCCTTTCTTTATTTCAGACGCATGGCCAGACCGCACTGGAGACGGTATACGGCCTGGGCCTCTTGGGCCAGCTGACAGCACAGCCGTCCGATGGCCTCCCGGCGCTCCCGGTCATGGCGCTCCATCGGTACCACTCCGCAGCCTACCTCGTCGCAGATCACCGCCTCATAGTTCAGCAGCTCTTTCAGATGGGGCAGAGGCTCCAGCTTATGGAGGGCGGGCAAGGTTTTTCCCGGGTCACAGCCCAAGGTCGTGGCAAACTCCCGCTTGCCTGCGCCCCGGCCGCCGATAATCAAAATCATAACACCGCCTCCAGACGCTGCGCCAATACCAGGCCCGCCAGACACCCCAGCTCACACAGCTGCAAAAACCACCCCGCCAGATCGCCGGTCACTCCGCCAAACTCCTTAAGGGCGGTACGTTTGTAGTAGAAGTAGACGGCCAGTCCCGCTGCCGCCGACAGCAGATACCAGGGGTTCAACGCCCCCAAGGCCAGCACGCACAGCAAAGCGCCCAGTACCAGGCTCCAGGGGAAGCCCGTCCCGGTTACCGCCGAGAGCATCCCCTCTCCCCGGGCGTTAGGCAGACGCAAGGCTCCCCATCCCGACAGGCACCGGCTGTAGAGCGGCAGCAGACATACCGCACCTAGGGTATTTATGTCAGGGAAGTTTGCTTCACACCATAAGCCAAACAAGGCCAACAGATAGCACACACAGCCCAAAACGGCAAAAGCTCCCACCCGGGAGTCCTTCAAAATCTCTAGCTTCCGCTCTCGACTCTGGTGGGAGGCCAGGGCGTCGCATACATCGCAGAAGCCGTCCATGTGGATGCCTCCGGTGACCAGAATAGGCAGCAGAGTCATCCCCACCGCCCGCAGGACGGTACCCAGCTCCAGAGCCCAACACAGGGCCAGCCAGACGGCCGAGGCTGCGCTCACCGCCAGACCTATCAGGGGAAAGACGTACAGTGTGAGACGGCGGCTCTCGCTCTCCCAATCCAGAGGCGGCATGGGCACCCGGGAGTAGAGGGCAAAAGACATGCCCACCGCACGCAGCCACTTCATACCATCTCCCCCTTCCAAATAACCGGGATACCGCACACCAGCTCGGCCACCAGGTCATAGCGTTTTGATAAATTGGTCTGAACCTGGGAGAGCACCTCCAGATAGGCCATGGTCTCCGGTGGGTAGTCCTCCCCGTCCCGGAAGAGATCGTTGCCCACCACCACCAGGTGCTCCGCTTTGTGCTCCAACGCAGTCAGACCCCGTTCTAACGCCGCCAAAGCAGCGTCTTTGTCCACGGCTTTGCCGGAAAATACCTCGTTGGCCACCAGATTGCCCAGATCCTCTAGCAAAACAGTGGCTTGAGACGGAATGGAACAGGTCTCCAAATTCCTGGGCTGTTCCAAGGTCGTAAACCCTTTGCCTGCACGGGCCTGGCGGTGGCGGGCGATACGCTCCGCGCCCTCCTGTCCCCAGGGTTCCATGGTGGCCAGATAAATCAGGGGACCGCCCAGACGGCAGGCCAGATCTTCCGCCCAGCTGCTCTTCCCGCAGGCAGAGCCCCCCAGAACCAGGGCCCTCAGGGGGTTACCCCCGCTCGGGCAGGGCCGGACACCGCCCGGCCGTCAGGCTGATAGGCCTCGATCCCCATATGGTCGAAGGTGGACATATTCTGATACACAGACAGGGCCATGTCCAGCAGCGGCATGGCCGCCACTGCGCCGGTGCCTTCTCCCAGGTGGAGTCCCGCATCCAGAACCGGCTCCAGCCCCAATTCCTGGAGCAGAAGCTGCCCGCAGGGCTCCGCAGGACGGTGGCTGGCCAGCATGGCCTTTCGGGCGTTGGGGCACAGGCGCACCGCCAACAGAGCCGCCGCACAGGAGATGGCTCCGTCCAGCAGCACCGGACGGTTCCGAGCCGCTGCTCCCAGGTAGAACCCTGTCATAGCAGCGATATCAAGTCCGCCCACTTTACTTAAAACATCCAGAGGATCTTTTCGGTTTGGTTGGTTCTGTACCAAGGCCCGCTGGATGACCGTCACCTTGTGCACCAGACCAGCGTCAGAAAGACCTGCCCCGCGCCCAGCGGTCACCGAGGGGGGCAGATCCAGCAGCACGCTGGTCACCGCAGCGGTAGTAGTGGTGTTGCCAATGCCCATCTCCCCCGCCGCCAACAGGGCAATATCCTGGTCATCCAGCTCCATGGCGATCTGTGCCCCGGCCATCAGGGCAGTCTGGGCCTCTTTCCGGCTCATGGCGGGACCTTTTGTCATGTCGGCAGTACCTGGGCGGACAGATAAATCCCGCACTCCGGGCACAGGGGCATGGGCCAGTATACCCACATCCACTGGGACTACCTTCGCTCCCGCTACCCGGGCCATGTGGCACACCGAGGAACACCCCTCGCCTAAAGCTTTGGCCACCGCCAAGGTGACCTCCTGCCCGGTCTGGGTCACTCCCTGGGCTACAACCCCATTGTCGGCACAGAATATGGCCACTGCCTTAGCACCCAGGGACAGATCTGTTTTTCCGGTAGCCCCTGCTACCCGCACCAGCATCTCCTCCAGATGGCCTAAGCCGTTGAGCGGCTTGGCAATGGCATCCCAGTTTTTCCGGCAGCCCTCCATGGCGCTTTGATCCGCCGGGGTAATGGCAGCCAGCAGTTCTTCCAGTTCCATAATCATCTCTCCTTCCACCGGCGGCAGGCGTCGGAAAACCGCCGGGCCACTTGGGGGCAGGACGGCAGATATAAGTGAGGAAATCCGGCAAACAGATTCCCCTTACTAATCATGCAATTCCAGTGTTTCTCACTCTCCGGCTTTTGAGCCAGACAGGCTTGTCCGTTCCGGGTACAGTCCCAGCGGTGAAACTCGTGGGCGGCCACGGTCTCCCCAGAGCGCAGATAGGCACTGTCCTCCTGGGAGTGCAGCGTCACATATCCAAAGCGCTGCAGCTGCCCGGTTCGGTATCCGGCTCCCTCCAAAATTCCAGCCATGGGCCAGGCCTTGCCCTGGGAATCCTCCAGGGTCTGCTGCAAGTAGAGGAATCCTCCGCACTCGGCTAAAATAGGCATGTCCGCCTCGGCAGCTTCACGCAGAGCCTTCCTCATAGAGACATTTTCGCTGAGCATTTGGGCATACAGCTCTGGATAGCCGCCCCCCAGATAGACCCCGCAGGTACCCTCCGGAAGCTGTTTATCTGACAAGGGGCTAAACTTTACGATAGCTAGGCCGCAGCGCTTTAAGAGTTCCAGATTCTCCTGGTAGTAGAAGCAGAAAGCTTCGTCCCAAGCTACTGCCAGTATCCCGGCAGGCACCTCTAGTGCCTCCTGCTCTTCCGGAATCTCCAAAGGTGGCGCGGACTGTGCAAGCTCCAGCAATCGGTCTACGTCGGCGTATTGTTCTAAAGCATCCGCCAGCTTCTCCACCCGCTCTCCCAGGTCCTGGATCTCCCCCGGGGTATAGAGTCCCAGGTGGCGGCTGGGGATAGAGCACTCAGGCAGCCGGGGCAGACAGCCTAACATGGGCAGCCCGGTTTCCCGCTGGATGTCCTGGCTGAGCCGGGCAGCCATGGCAGGAGTGGTCCCATTGAGGAGCACCCCCGCCACCTGGCTGGGCTGACGGAACCGGGCAAGTCCCTGCAAGACCGCCGCCAGGGTAAGGGCGGAGCCTTTCGGCTCCGCCACCAAAATGGTCGGGGTTTGGGTAACCTGGGCCACGTGCCAGCTGCTGGCCCGCTCGCCCCCTCCTACCCCATCATAATAGCCCATAACACCCTCGATGACTGCCGCGCCCCGGCCCTGAGCTCCCAGAGCCAGATTGCGCCGCACTTCATCGGGAGAGGAAAAAAACAGGTCCAGATTTCGGCTGGGCAGCCCCAACACGCTGCGGTGAAACATGGGGTCGATGTAGTCCGGCCCGCACTTGAAGGCGCAGGGAGCAAGCCCCCGGCGCTCCAGCACCCGCAGCAGAGCGCAGGTGAGGGTGGTTTTACCGCTGCCGCTGGCCGGAGCGGCCAGCAGCAGACGGGGAACGTGACAGGTCATAGACAAAGCCCTCCTGCAAGGAGTTCTGCCGCCGGAAGCGGCAGAATAAAACAAAATCCGTCATTTCCGGCGACATGCGCGTCGGAAATGACACTTCTCCCCCAAGATGGGCCGACTTTTCCGCTAGGAATCGAGGCTCATCTTGGGTGTAGCTCCACTCAACAAAGTGGCAATGCCACTTTGTTGATGTTAGAAGGTATCCTCCTGAGCCCGATCCACCCCATCGTCAAGGTCAAAGGGCGGAGCATCCTGGGCGGGTGTGGGTATAGCAGGCGCAGGAGCAGGCGGTTCCGGCGCACCGCCCGGGGCATCCGAGACAATGCCCTGGCGGTACTTCATCTCCTGCCACTGCTCCTTGGTAATGAGCAGCTGCCGGGCCTTGGAGCCCTCGAAGGGACCCACGATGCCCTTTTCCTCCAACTGGTCCACCAGTCGGGCAGCTCGGGCATAGCCCAGCTTCAGCCGCCGCTGGAGCATGGACACCGATGCCTGCCCGGTCTCCACCACCACCTCGGCGGCGGCATTGATGAGCTCGTCATACTCCTCATCCCCGTTTTCCATGGGATTGGAGCCGCCCACGCCCTTGGCGCCCTTGTCCTTCTCAGCGGCGTGATGCTCGATCTCCTGCATGACCTGATCGTCATACTGGGCCGCACCGCTGTTCTTCTTGACAAAGTCTACCACCGAGGCTACCTCACCGTCGGAGATAAAACAACCCTGGACTCGAGTAGGCTTGCCGCTGCCCAGCGGAGCAAAGAGCATATCGCCCCGGCCCACCAGTTTTTCTGCGCCCTGGGTATCCAGGATAATGCGGGACTCCATGGCGGAGGCCACGGCGAAGGCGATGCGGCTGGGGATGTTGGCCTTCATGAGGCCGGTAATCACGTCGGCAGAGGGACGCTGGGTGGCGATGACCAGGTGCATCCCGGCGGCACGGCCCATCTGAGCCACACGGCAGATGGATTCTTCCACCTCTTTGGCCGCCACCAGCATCAGATCGGCCAACTCATCGATGACTATTACGATGGAGGGCATTTTTTCCATGCCCTCGGTCTTGGCGGCCAGGGCGTTGTACTCCTCCAGCTTGCGCACGCCCACCTCAGAGAAGGTGCGGTAGCGCTTCATCATCTCAGTGACCGCCCACTGCAGGGCTCCGGCCGCCTTTTTGGGGTCGGTGACCACGGGAATCAGCAGATGGGGAATGCCGTTGTAAATGCCCAGCTCTACCATTTTCGGGTCCACCATGATGAGACGAACCTCTTCGGGGCTGGCTTTATAAAGGAGGGAAATAATCAGGGAGTTGGTACACACCGACTTACCGGAGCCAGTGGTACCAGCGATGAGCAAGTGAGGAAGCTTTCCAATATCCCCTACGATAGCTTGTCCGCTGATGTCCTTACCTACGGCAAAGGATACCTTGGATTTGCTGCCGCTGAAGGCCTGGGAGGCGATGACCGAGTGAATGGACACGGGAGAAACCACCTTGTTGGGCACTTCGATGCCTACCACCGAGATCTTGTCGGGGATGGGGGCGATGCGCACACCTGTAGCACCCAGAGCCAGGGCGATATCGTCGGCCAGATTGGTTAGCTTGTTGAGGCGCACGCCCTGGTCCAGCTCCAGCTCATACCGGGTAACCGAGGGGCCGCGCACCACGTTGACAATGTTGGCGTCGATGCCGAAGGAGTGGATGGTATCACTGAGCCGCTGACGGTTGGCACTGAGCTCGCCCAGGGCCTCTCCCCCCAGCTCTCCCTTTCCCTCCTGGAGCAGTTCCAGGGGCGGGTATTGGTAAGGAGGCGTCTGCTGAGAGAGTCCCTGCTGGATATGGGCGGAGACCTCCTGAGCAGCCTGCTGGCTCTCCTGCTGGGTCATCTTGGGCACAGCGGGCTCCCGGACGATCTCAGGCATAGCCATGGGAGCCGGGGCAGGAGGCACAACGGGGACAGGTTCTGGTGCGAAGGAAGTTTCCTTTACAGGCTCTGCAATCTCAGCCTCTGGGGCAAAGATGGGGTCGGGCTGGACGGGCGGAGGCGGAGTGGTAAAGATGGGATCGGCCGCAGGTTCCGGCTTTGTCTTGACCGGCTCCGGTTCCGGCGTAACAGTTTCCTCGGGCTGTGCCGGGCTGGCGTCGGCAGTACCTCTCAGCAGCTGATCGGGAGCAGGCACCCGGGATATCCGGTTAAAGAAGCTGCCCTTGCGCTTCTCCGGTGCCGGAGTGGGCTGGGGCTCCTTGCCTACCAGAGGTCCATCCTCTACCGGGATATCGATGTCGGCGGATCGGCCCCGAGCAGTCTTGATCTCCACTCTGGCAGCCGGTGCGGGAGCCTGACGGCGGGGACGCTCCGGGATCTCCTGGGGCTCGTACTCCGGGCGGTTGAAGATCCAGTCGGCCACATCCACAATGGTGCGGTTAAAGGCCCCAAGAGCCAGAAGCAGGAAGGCCAGCACAAAGACCACGGTGGCGCCGATGCTGCTGAACACTTGGACAAAGGCCTGGGCCACGGTACCCGACAGGGCGCCGCCGCTTCTCATGGCCTCGCCTCCGGCCCACAAGGTCTTAAGCAGAGTGGCATCCCAGGGCAGCACTGGATTCAAAAGGCCATGAACGGTACAGGAAAATACTCCCGGCAGAGACAAGGCGCATGTCAGGCGCAGAGCCACCGGGCGTCCCCGGTGGAAGGCCAGGATATAGCTGCCCAGCAGCAAAGCAGGCGGCACCAGCCAAAAGCCGTAGCCAAACAGCCCCTTGACCAGTCCGCAGAAAAAGTCAATGAACAGCGCCTTCATATGGAAATAGCCAAAGGCGGAGAAGATGGCCAGCAGCAGGCAGATCACCGCTCCTGCTTCCCGGCGGAAGGGTTTATTGGCAGAGGAACTGCTTCTCCCCTTCCCGGATGCGGGCTTTTTGCTCCGGGATGAGCTGGACGATGTAGTTTTTCGTTTCCCAGCGGACGAAGTCTTCCGGCTGGTGCTGGACTTCTTTTGGGTCGCCATAGTATTCGGTCCTTTCGGATAATATCAAAAGGCGCGGTCATGCGCCGAAACCTGTGGTGCATCCTCCTTAGTCGGCGGGCACCGCCCTGATTGGGCATACATATTTATCATACCATATCCCAGGTTACGATGCCAGCCCCTTTCGCTCACTGAAACAAAAAACGCGGGGAACGGCAATACTGCCGTTCCCCGCAGATGGGGTACAGAAAACGAATTAGGCCTTGTTGTCGCAGCCCAGCACGTCGATGATCTTGTGCTTGACCAGCTCCTTGATGTTGGCGCGGGCGGGCTTCAGATACTCACGAGGATCGAACTTGTCGGGATGCTCGTTGAAGAACTGACGGATGGTACCGGTCATGGCCAGGCGCAGATCGGAGTCGATGTTGATCTTACACACGGACATGGAAGCGGCCTTACGCAGCTGCTCCTCGGGGATACCCACGGCGTCGGGCATCTTGCCGCCGTTCTCGTTGATCATCTTCACGTAGTTCTGGGGCACGGAAGAGGAGCCGTGGAGAACGATGGGGAAGCCGGGTAGACGCTTGGAGACCTCCTCCAGCACGTCGAAGCGCAGGGGCGGGGGAACCAGGATGCCCTTCTCATTGCGGGTGCACTGGTCAGCGGTGAACTTGTAAGCACCGTGGCTGGTGCCGATGGCGATGGCCAGGGAGTCACAGCCGGTCTTGGCAACGAACTCCTCGACCTCCTCAGGACGGGTATAGGAAGCGGCGTGAGCGGCAACCTTAACGTCATCCTCGATGCCGGCCAGAGTACCCAGCTCAGCCTCAACCACCACGCCGTGGTCGTGAGCGTACTCAACAACCTTCTTGGTGATCTCGATGTTCTCCTCGAAAGGCTTGGAGGATGCGTCGATCATAACGGAGGTAAAGCCGCCGTCGATGCAGCTCTTACAAGTCTCGAAGTCGGGGCCGTGGTCCAGGTGCAGAGCGATGGGAATGTTGGGGCACTCGATGACAGCAGCCTCAACCAGCTTCACCAGGTAGGTGTGGTTGGCATAGGCGCGGGCGCCCTTGGAGACCTGGAGGATCAGGGGAGCGTTGACCTCGCGGGCAGCCTCAGTGATACCCTGGACGATCTCCATGTTGTTAACGTTGAAAGCGCCGATAGCGTAACCGCCGTCGTAGGCCTTCTTAAACATCTCGGTAGTGGTGACCAATGGCATATTGACCATCTCCTTAATATTTTTTACGGCCCTTATTGTACCATTAACGATTGCAAAATACAAGGGTGCGTGTTATTATTTAGTAGAGAATTTTCCGCTAAAACTCTTTTGAAGTCTATTAAAGTTGTTTAGGAGGAAGCAAACATGAATCAACTCACCGGTGCTTGCATCATTGGCCAGTCTGGCGGCCCCACTGCCGTCATTAACGCCAGCGCTCAGGGTGTTATCCAGACCGCTTTGAAGGCGGACTGCATCACCCGCGTGCTTGGCGCCGCCCACGGCATCAAGGGCGTTCTGGAGGACAAGCTGTACGATATGGCTCAGGAGGATCCCGCCGAGCTGGACCTGCTGCAGTACACCCCCTCTTCTGCTCTGGGTTCCTGCCGCTACAAGCTGGCTGATCCCGATGTGGATGACACCGATTATAAGCGCATCCTGGAAATCTTCCAGAAGTACAACGTGCGCTACTTCTTCTATAATGGCGGCAACGACTCCATGGACACCTGCAACAAGATCTCCAAGTACATGCAGAAGGTGGGCTATGAGTGCCGCATCATGGGCGTACCCAAGACCATCGACAACGATCTGAACGGCACCGACCACTGCCCCGGCTTCGCTTCTGCCGCCAAGTATATCGCCACCTCCTGCGCTGAGGTGTGGCAGGACGCTCACGTGTACGACACCGGCATGATCACCGTGGTGGAGATCATGGGCCGTCACGCTGGCTGGCTGGCCGGCTCCGCTGCCCTGGCTTCCCTCACCGGCTGCGGCCCCGACCTGGTGTACCTGCCTGAGACCGACTTCGACATGGACAAGTTCCTGGCCGACGTGAAGGCGATCTACGAGAAGACCGGCAAGTGCATGGTGGCTGTCTCCGAGGGCATCCACTACGCCGACGGCACCTTCGTCTCCGAGGCTAAGACCTCTGCCACCGACGGCTTCGGTCACGCTCAGCTGGGCGGCCTGGCTACTCTGCTGGCTGAGACCGTGAAGAACGCCACCGGCGCCAAGGTCCGCGGCATCGAGCTGAGCCTGCTGCAGCGCTGCGGCTCTCACGTTGCCTCCCGTACCGACGTCACCGAGGCTTGGCAGGCCGGCGCTGCCGCGGTTGAGGCCGCTGTGGCCGGCACCACCGACAAGATGGTTGCCTTCAAGTGCACCCGCGAGGGCGGCTACAAGTGCGAGACCGTGCTGCAGCCCCTGGACATCGTGGCCAACTTCGAGAAGAAGGTTCCCCGCGAGTGGATCAACGAGGCCGGCAACGGCGTCAAGCAGGAGTTCATCGACTATGTCCTTCCCCTCATCCAGGGCGAGGCCAACACTCCCAAGGAGAACTCCCTGCCCCGCTTCGCTCACCTGAAGAAGGTTCTGACCACTTCCATGTAATAACAATCGGGCGTCTGGCCAAAAGCCAGGCGCCCGTATTTTTTATAAGGTCTCCCCTGCCGGGGCAGACAAAGGAAAATGGGCGTCCGGTTTTCGGACGCCCATCATTATTATTCCTTTTTCTTTGCCATCGGTCCGGTTTTTCCCAGATAAACTGCGGTATCCTCCGGCAGGGATTTTTTCCGCAGGCCGAAGCGTACCAGGCGGCTGATGACGCTGTAAAACATAGCAAACACCGGCACACCCAGAACCATTCCGGCAAAGCCGAACAGGCCGCCGAAGAGCAGGATGGAAAACAGCACCCAGAAGGAGTCCAGGCCGGTGGAATCGCCCAGAATCTTGGGGCCCAGGATGTTGCCATCAAACTGCTGCAGAATCAGCACGAAAATGCAGAAGTATACGCACTGCAGCGGGCTCACCAGCAAGATCAGCAGCGCACAGGGGATGGCTCCAATGAACGGTCCAAAGAAAGGGATCACGTTGGTCACACCGATGATCACTGCCAGCAGCATGGGATAGGGGAATTTCAGCAGGTTGCAACACACCAAGGCAATGATGCCGATGATCAGGGAGTCCAGCAGCTTGCCGTTGATAAAGCCGCTCAAGATGCGGTAAGCACTGCGGGTCTCCTCCACCAGAAAGTCAGCGATCCGGGTAGAAAAGATGCTGTATGTGATCTTCTTGGTCTGGGCAGCAAATTTGTCCTTGCGCACCAGCACGTACACTGAGACGATCACAGCAATGAGCAGATCCTTAAGCAGCATCACAAGAGCCCACAGTCCGGCATATACGCTGGTAAATACCCCAGTCAAGCGGGGGAACAGCTCAGTTTGAAGCCATTCCATGGTGGCATCGGCAGATTGGAAGTTGCTGAGCAGTCCATTTTCGGTGAACCACTTCTCCAGCGACTCGGAAGCACTGTTATAATAGGGCAGCACCGCCTCCTGCAGGTCGGGATTATCCTGGAAGAAGTCCGTGAGCCACTGCTGCACACTGTCAATATAACCCGGGAAGGCGTTGACCAGACCTACAATACTGGAGTACAGCTGGGGCAGCACCATGGCCAGCAGGATGTACACCACCAGCACGGCAAAGGCAAGACTGAGAAGGATAGACACGAAGCGGAGCATCCCGTTTTTCCGGGGCCAGTTGACCCAAACCCCTTTCAGCCACTCCAGCAAAAACTCATAAATGCCCCGCTGGATGGGCAGAAGCAGGAAGGCCAGTACCAGCCCGTAGAAAATGGGCCGCAGGATATAGGTCAAGGTGTCCAGCAGTGCTTTTACGGCGGAAATGTGGTAGATCAGGAAAAACATCAGGATGGCCGCCGCAATCACCGCGAAGGCGGTGACCCCCGCGGCGATGTACGGCCCGAATTTCCGTTGTTTCATATTTGCGGCACCGACTTTCTTACACCTTCAGCTCGGTCTCCTTGTCGGTCAGAGCGTCCTGATAGCGCTCCAACACCGGGGCTACGCACTCCTTCAGGAACTCCTCCACCTGCTGGGGGCAGCGGCCGATGTAGGCGCTGGGCTCCATGTGGGCGGACAGCTCTTCCTTTGTCATGCCGAAGGCAGGATCGGCAGCAATGAGGTCGATGAGGTTGTTGGACAGGCCCAGATCCTTGACATTCCGGCCCGCCTCCTGAGACAGTACACGGATGCGCTCGTGGAGCTCCTGACGATCTCCCCCACGCTTCACCGCGTCCATCATGATGTTCTCGCTGGCCATGAAGGGCAGCTCCTCCAGCACGTGCTTCTCAATGACCTTGGGGTGCACGATGAGACCGGAGGCCACGTTCTCCATAATGTTCAGGATGGCGTCCACAGCCAGGAAGGCCTCGGGCACGCTGAGACGCTTGTTGGCTGAGTCGTCCAGAGTACGCTCAAACCACTGGGTGGCAGTAGTGACGGCGGGGTTGCCCACGTCCACGATGACGTACCGGGCCAGAGAGCAGATGCGCTCGCAGCGCATGGGGTTGCGCTTGTAGGGCATAGCGGAAGAACCGATCTGATTCTTCTCAAAGGGCTCCTCTACCTCCTTGAGGTGGCACAGCAGGCGCATATCGGTGGCAAACTTACTGGCGCTCTGGGCGATACCCGCCAGAGTGGACACCACATTGTAATCCATCTTCCGGGAATAGGTCTGGCCGCTGACAGGAACCACCGCGTCAAAGCCCATCTCCTTGGCGATCTTGGCCTCCAGCTCCTTCACCTTCTCATGGTCGCCCTCAAACAGCTCCAGGAAGGATGCCTGGGTGCCGGTGGTGCCCTTGGAACCCAGCAGCTTCAGGGTGGAGATGCGGTACTCCACTTCCTCCAGGTCCATAAGCAGCTCGTTCATCCACAGGGTAGCACGCTTGCCTACGGTGACCAGCTGGGCGGCCTGGAAGTGGGTGAAGCCCAGGGTGGGCAGAGCCTTGTTTTCGTCGGCAAACTTGGCCAGCTTGGCAATGACCCGCACCAGCTTGCGGCGCACCAGCTCCAGACCCTCCCGCATGAGGATCACGTCGGTGTTATCGCCTACGTAACAGCTGGTAGCGCCCAGGTGGATGATGGGCATGGCCTTGGGACACAGCTCGCCGTAGGTGTGGACGTGGGCCATCACGTCGTGACGCAGCTTCTTCTCCCACTGAGCGGCCTTCTCGTAGTCAATATCGTTGATGTGGGCCTCCAGCTCATCCACCTGCTCCTGGGTGACGGGCAGGCCCAGTTCCATTTCGGCCCGGGCCAGGGCGACCCACAGCCGCCGCCAGGTGGTGAATTTCTTGTCCGCGGAGAAGAGATAGAGCATCTCGTCGCTGGCGTAACGGGAAGAAAGGGGGCTCTCATAGGTATTGGTAGGCATCGGTTCATCGTCCTTTTCTATTTATTCCGGAGAGAGGGGTCCCTCTCCCCTGCCGGACTCGGCTTCTTTCTGTTTGATTATATCCTATCTCCATCGCCTTTGCCACCGTTTCCGGAAACTTTCGCAAAATTTTAATAAACCGCAAAAAGCTTCGGCGCTCCGGCGGCCTGCTGCTGCCAAAGCGCCGAAGTTATTCTCTATTGCTGCTGTTCCGCAGCCCGCCGCTCCCGGATCATCCCGTGGAGACAATCCAAAGCGGAAGACAAGCCGCCAATCTCGTCGATCAGCCCCAGCTCTACCGCCTCCTGGCCGTAGATCACGCTGCCCACGTCGGCAGCCAACTCTCCGGTCTTCAGCATGAGCTCGGTAAAGGTCTCCCGCTTGATTTTGCTGTTGGCGGTAACAAATTGTGTGATACGCTCCTGGACCCGCTCGAAGTAGTAGAAGGTCTGGGGCACTCCAATGACTAACCCATTGAGCCGCACCGGGTGGATGGTCATAGCCGCCGAGGGGGCAATAAAAGACCGCTTGGCCGATACCGCCAAAGGCACTCCGATGGAGTGCCCGCCTCCCAGCACCAGGGAGACCGTGGGCTTGGACATACCGGCGATGAGCTCGGCAATGCCTAACCCCGCCTCCACGTCGCCGCCTACCGTGTTCAGCAGCACCAGCAGCCCGTCGATGGCCTCGCTCTCCTCCACCATCGCCAGCAGCGGCATCACATGCTCATATTTCGTGCTCTTACTGCTTGGCGGCAGCACCTGGTGGCCTTCCACCTGGCCCACGATGGTCAACACGTGGACGGTGCCCTTGCTGGTTTGAATAATAGAGGAACCGTACTCCAAAATAGGATTTTCCTCTTTGGTCGTTTCCTGGGTAGTCTCCTGTAACTCTTTGTTTTCGTCCATAGGTCCGCTCCTTTCCCAGGGTTAGGATGGCCGGATTGGGACGAAATAACCCCAGAAAAACACCCCCGCCGGGTTTTTGTTCCGGCGGGGGCAGTATTAGCGAGGCGAAACGAAGTTTCGCAAAAAATTCTTTTAATTCTTTTCTTTCAAGAAAAGAATTAAGCCTCGTAGATGGCCTTCATACCCTTAAAAGTCATATAGCAGTCCAGCTTGCTCACCGTCTCAAAGGGAGCATGCATGCTGAGCACCGGTACACCTGCATCCAGGGTGTCGATGTTGCGCTCGGCCATGAACATGGCCACGGTGCCGCCGCCGCCGGCGTCCACCTTGCCCAGCTCAGCCATCTGCCACACCACGTCGGCCTCGTCCAGCACCTTGCGCACATAGGCCACCAGCTCGGCAGAGGCGTCAGAAGCTCCAGACTTACCCCGGGAACCGGTGTACTTGCACAGGCCCACGCCGTAGTTCACCAGGGCGCTGTTGCGCTTTTCGTACACGTCGGCAAAATTGGGATCGTAAGCGGCAGTCACGTCGGCGGACAGGCAGAAGGAGGCCTCATAGCAGACACGCAGAGGCACACCCTGACCCGCACACAGGTCAGCCATAAAGGCATCAAAGGCGGCAGACTTCATGCCGGTGACACCCTCGGAGCCGATCTCCTCCTTGTCAGCCAGCATACACACGGCGGTACGACGGGGCGTATCCAGCTGGAGCAGAGCGGCCAGGCAGGCGTAACCGCACACCCGGTCATCGTGGCCGTAGGCTCCGATGAGAGAGCGGTCAAAACCAATGTCGCAGGCGTTGAAGGCGGGGACAGCGGAGAGCTCGGCGGAGATGAAATCCTCCTCCACGATGCCGTACTTGCGGTTTAACAGCTCCAGAATGGCGATCTTCACCCGGTCGCTGCCCTCGTCGTCAGCCAGAGGACGGCTGCCCACCAGAATGTTCAGGCTCTCCGCGGGGATGGCCTCGCTCAGGGCCTTCTTGGACTGCTCCACGCCCAGGTGGGGCAGCAGGTCGTCAATGGTGAACTTGGGGTCTCCTTCCCCATTGCCCACGGAGACGCGGATCACATCCCCGTTTTTCAGAGCCACCACACCGTGGAGCTCCAGAGGGATGGTTACCCACTGGTACTTGCGCAGGCCGCCGTAGTAGTGGGTCTTAAGGAACGAGAGCTCGTCAGCCTCATAGAGGGGGTTCTGCTTCAGATCCAGACGGGGAGAATCGATGTGGGCCGCGCCGATGTTGGCGCCCTTATCCAGATTCTCCTGACCCATCACCGCCAGCATCACCGCTTTCCCGCGGTTCACCCGGTAGATCTTGTCTCCGGGCTTGAGCTCCATGCCCCGCTCATAGGGCCGGAAGCCAGCGTCCTTCGCCAGCGCCACTGCCCGCTCCACGCACTCCCGCTCCGTCTTACCTGCATCCAAAAACTGCTTGTAACCGGTGCAGTAGGCCTCCAAGGGCTCCATCTCCTGGGGATTCATACGGTCGTAGCCGTTCTTCTTATTGTAGCACAGGGCTTTACGCAGCTCCTCGCCCCGGGTCAGTTCTTTTTTCTCATCCATTGGGAAAACCTCCTTCGTGCCTTTATTGTATGTGTTCCTATAAAATCGATTCTACCAACGTTTTAGCCCGAAGAGCGAATTCCTCCGCCTGGGCGCAGTCGTTATATAAGGTATGGTCGCAGCCTTCGGTAAAGTAGTCGTCGCTCTTCTGGGCCTTGACCCGGGACCAGGCGTACTCCTCCGAAATGCGCTCCCGGGCCATGATGCGCTGCACCCGCACCTCCTGGGGCGCAATCACCGCAATGGTGGCGTCACAGAGCTTGGCCAGCGAACTCTCCAGTAAGGCAATGGCATCAATGGCCACCAGTTTCCTTCCCTTGGCGCGGTACTCCGAGAGCAATTCCTGGGTGCGCCGCACTGTGGCGGTCTGGGCGATGGTATTGAGCTTTGCCAGCTTCTCCGGATCTCCGAAAACAATGGTCCCCAGCTTTTTCCGGTCAACGGCCCCGCTCTCGTCCCGCAGAGGGCCAAAAGCGCTCTCCAGCATCCCCTGTAATGTAATATCACGTTCCAGAAGGTCGTGGTACACGGCATCGCAGTCAATGACTGCGCCTCCCAGCTTTTCGATCTCCCGCAGCGCGGTGGTCTTCCCTGCCCCGGTGGGGCCGGTGATGCCAATAATGGTCATGAGAACATCTCCTCATTTTTCATAAAACAGCTGACGCACCGACTGAGAGGTCAGATATTTTACCCAGATTCCGAGCATAGCCGCCAAACCCACACTGATCATCCCTGAGGCCAGCTGCTTTGCACAGATGGTGCAGGCGGCAGACACAAGGATACTAAGCCCTTCCCCGCACAGGATGCCGCCCCACATATAGATGCTGCGGAACCAAAGGCTCAGAAAAACCGCCGCAGAGCCCAGCGTTCCCGCAAAGGCAAGGATCTGGAAAGGCTCGCCTCCATGCAGTTGACCTGCCGCTGCCACCGCCAGCCAAACTGCCAGGCGAATGAGAGCCATGGTCCGGTATTGGTCAGAAGGTGTTTGCTCATACGACTCTTTGGAATCCGTCCCCGTCCGAGCTCGGCCGGTCAACTGGTCCAAAGTAACCTCATAGAGATCAGCCAGGGCCTTTAGGTTATCCACTCCCGGCTCTGCCTTGTCCGTCTCCCATTTTGAGATGGTCTGACGGGACACGAACAGCGCCCGGGCCACATCCTCCTGGGACAGTCCCTTCTCTTTTCGCAGTCTTTGTAGGTTTTCGCCCAGCGTCATATCGATCACCTCGGCTTCAGCGTACCGGAAGGGCGTGAAACCGTCAAGCAATTTTCATGCAACCTAAGGTTGCAGCCCTTGGGGCACAAGGGTTTTAAACCTGGATAATATGAAATCCCGCCGCCTTGTTCAGTCGGTTGGCAATAGCCAGGCCAATACCGGTGGTGTCGGGGCACTGGGCCCAGATGGCAGGCACGCTGGTGTGGTCAAAGGAGCGCAGGGCGTCAAAGATATGCCGGGCCTGCTCCTCCTTATCCCCTGCCGGACCCAGGTCCATGACGGGCCTCGTCTCAGACCGTCTCATGAACAGAGGCAAAAACTCGTCAAAACAGATGATCCCGTCCTCCGCCCCGGCGTGGGCGGCGATATACTCCGCACTCTTTTTCGGGTCGCCAGTGACCACGGTAACCGGAGCCTTGGGGGCGTAGTGGCGGTACTTCATGCCGGGCGCCTTGGGCTGCTCCCCGGCTCCCATGAGACGGGTGACCGCCGGGTCCACTGCCACCTCCCCCAGCACTGCCTCCAGCTGCTCCAGGGTGATGCCGCCGGGCCGCAGCAGTCGGGCGGGAGTTTCGGTGAGATCGATAATGGTGGACTCCACTCCCACGGAGCAGGGACCGCCGTCTACGATAGCGTCGATCTTCCCATCCATGTCCTCCAGCATATGCTGGGCGGTGGTGGGGCTGGGCCGACCGGAGGTATTCCCCGAAGGGGCAGCCACCGGCACTCCGGAGGCCGCAATGATCTCTCTGCACAGAGGGTGGGCGGGACAGCGCATACCTACCGTATCAAGCCCGGCCGTCACCGCGTTGGTGACGATGTCCTTCCGCTTTAAGATCATGGTCATGGGGCCGGGCCAGTAGGCTTCTGCCAGCTGATAGGCTGTCAAGGGAATATCCTTGCAGTACCTCTCCAGCCAAGAGGCATCTGGGATATGTAAGATGAGAGGGTTATCCTGGGGACGGCCCTTGGCTTCAAAAATGTGAGCCACAGCCTCCTCGTTAAGGCCGTTGGCCCCCAGACCGTATACCGTCTCGGTGGGGATACCCAGCAGTCCACCATCCCGCAGGATGGCAGCTGCCTCATCAATATCATGTTCTGTCAGTCGCTTTGTATTCAACGAAAAGACTCCTTACTTATTACGCTCAGGCTTTCAAAATAAGGTCCAGCAGCTCCTGGGGCGTGGAGACGATCACGTCGGCTCCCGCCGCCTCCAGCTCCTCCCGGCTCCGAAAGCCCCACAGCACGCCACAGCCGGTGAGACCGCCGTTTTTCGCCGTGCGGATATCCACGTTGCTGTCTCCCACAAACAGGGTGTCCTCCTGGGTGGCCCCCAGGCGGTCCATCAGCTTATGAAGGAGCGTGGGGTCGGGCTTGGTGGGCAGGCCGGGCAGCGCCCCCTGAACCACGGGGAAAATTCCCGGGTAATAGTGCTCCACCACTGGACCGGCCATCACGTCCGCCTTGTTGGACAGTACCGCGATGGACACCCCAGCCTCCCGCAGAGCCTTGGTCACCTCGGGCATGCCGGCATAGGGAGCGGTCTTGTCCTCCTTGTGGACGCCGTACCAGTCCATAAACTCCTGAAACGCCTGATCCAGCACTTCCTGGCTGGTCCCCTGGGGAGCAAAGCGCTCCACCAGCTTGGGGATGCCATTACCCACCATCAGCTTGAACTCAGCCACCGTGTGGGTGGGCCAGCCGTGGAGGGTACACACGTGGTTGCCGGTGTCCGCCAGATCGTCGATGGTGTTAAGCAGGGTGCCGTCCAGGTCAAAGATTACATGCTTGTACATGGGAAAAGGACCTCACTCGTAAATGCCGATTTCCATGCCGCCGATTTCCACGGCGGTCTCTTTGGAAAAGCCAGCCCGCTGCAGATAGGCCTTCACCGCCATCTGGGCGTGCTTGGGGTTGACCTTCTCGTCCTCCAGGTCCAGATCCAGGCGGTTGTCCTCGCCGCCGCACACCACGCCGGTGTCGTCCAGAACCTCATTAAGCTCGCCCACGAAGTCCGCCAGAGTCAGTCCTTCGGGCAGTTCTTTATAGTGGATATACAGTTCCATGTGATAAACTCCTATCTATTGTTAATTGGTATCGCTTGACTGAAGACGTTCCGCCTGATCGGCGGCAGCCAGAGCGTCGATGACTTCGTTGAGGTCACCGTTCATGATGTTGTCGATCTTGTAGAGGGTCAGGCCAATCCGATGGTCGGTGACCCGTCCCTGAGGGAAATTATAGGTACGGATGCGCTCGTTGCGCATGCCGCTGCCCACTTGGCTTCGCCGCTGGGCGGTATACTCGCTGGAGATCTTCTCCTGCTCCGCCTCGTAGAGCCGGGAGGCCAGAATACGCATAGCCTTGTCCCGGTTCTGGAACTGGCTGCGTTCCTGCTGACACTCCACCACGGTGCCCGTGGGCTTATGTATCAGGCGCACGGCGGAGGAGGTCTTATTGACGTGCTGGCCTCCCGCGCCGGAGGAGCGGAACACCTGCATCTCAATGTCAGCGGGGTTGATCTGCACGTCAGCAGTCTCCATCTCGGGGAGCACTGCCACAGTCACGGTGGAGGTGTGCACCCGGCCGCCGGATTCGGTCTCCGGCACCCGCTGCACCCGATGGACTCCGCTTTCAAATTTTAAGCGGGAGTAGGCTCCGTCTCCTTCAATCGTAAAGGAAATTTCCTTCACACCGCCCAGCTCTGTTTCGCTGACGCTGTCCACCTCGGTCTTCCAGTGGTTGGCCTCGGCAAACATGGAGTACATGCGGTACAGGGAGTGGGCAAACAGGGCAGCCTCCTCGCCGCCTACGCCCGCCCGAATCTCCACAATGACGTTTTTGTCGTCGTTGGGGTCCTTGGGCAGCAACAGGATCTTCAGCTGATGCTCCAGCCGCTCCAGCTCCTCTTTGGACTGCCGCCACTCCTCCTGGGCCAGCTCTTTCATCTCGGGGTCACTGAGCAGGCTCTCAGCTTCCCGGTGGCTCTGCTGGGTACGGAGGTAGGTGCGGTAGGTCTCCACCAGAGGCTGGAGCTCGGTCTGTTCCTTATTCAGTTTGGCCACCAGAGCCGGGTCCTCGTAGGTCTCGGAGGCGCTCAGGCGGGCCTCGATCTGGCTGTATTTGGCCTCAATGGCGGCCAGTTTGTCCTGCATAGCTTCGATCTCCTAACTTCTAGCTCCTACTTGTCCAGGAAGAAAGACTTCACCAGAGCCAAAGGCTCCCGAATATACATCTGGATGCGGGATGGGACGTGGCTGGTGGGGGCGGCCAGGGTGGAGACGTGACCGTAGCCAAACCGCTCAGCCAGCATCCGGGACCGGGTAAGGTGGAAGCCATTGGACACCACCAGCACTCCCTCCTCCCCTACGTCCACACCCTGCTCTTCCAGCAGTTCCCGGGAGTAGATGAGATTTTCTTTGGTATTGCTGGACTCATCCTCCAGCAGGATCTGGTCAGCGTCTACCCCGTGTTCCTCCAGATAGTCCGCCATGCAGGCAGCCTCGGAGGTGGGCTCGTTGCTTCCCTGGCCTCCGGATACTACCACAGTTATATCCGGGTGGTCGTCCAGATAGTCCAGAGCGGTGTCCAGCCGATCCTGGAGCAGAATAGAAGGCTCGCCCCCGGGCATCACCCGGCAGCCCAAAATGATCATCACCTGGGGGTCTCCCGACACATGGTCGTAGGCCCCGTACATCACCGCGCCAAACAGTCCCGCAAAACACAAGATTCCTGCCAGTACCAGGGCCAGCAGTATCTTGAGCCATCGCCGCGGCTGCTTTCCACGGTATCCTGCCATAGGTGGGCCTCCCCTCTGGTTATCCTTCGCCCCGGGCCTCTTCCAATTGGGCGGATAGCTCCTCCCAACGGCCGTAGAGCTTTAAAATTTCCTCCTCCAGGGCTTCTTTTTGTTCGTAAAGCTCCTGGAGCTTCAAATAGTCGGCGGCGGCCTCCTCCATCTGCTGGGTAAGGTCGTACATTTGCTCCTCGGCCTTGCCAACCGCCCGTTCGGCGGCGGCCACCTCTTTTTCCAGCATCTTGGTACCGCCGGGGCGCTTGGGCTTCTCCTTCTTTTCTGCCGGAGCCTTTGCAGCCTGCACCGGTGCGGCAGGAGCTGCTTTGCTGAACTGACCCCTAGCCCGTGCGGCCTGGAACTCCTCATAGGTACCCTTGAAGTCGGTAATGTGTCCGTCCTCCAGCAGCCAGATGCGGCTGGCAAAGCGCTCGATAAAATAGCGGTCGTGGGAGACAAAGAGCAGGTTGCCCTCATACTCCTCCACCGCCTCCTCGATCCACTCTCGGCTCTGGATATCCAGATGGTTGGTGGGCTCGTCCAGGATGAGCAGATTAATTTTTGCGTCCATGAGCATACACAGCCGCAGGCGGCTCTGCTCGCCGCCGGAAAGGGCAGAGACGGGCTTGAATACGTCCTCCCCCCGGAATTTGAAGGCGGCCAACCGGTTTCGGGCGGTCTGGGCGGTACAATCCAAGTCGTAGAGCATGGTGTCCACCAGGCTGCGCTCCGGATGGCTGAAGTGAATGATCTGGGGCAGATAGCCGATCTTTACGGTGGGGCCCATGCGGAGTTTTCCGCTGTCGGGCTCCTCCTCCCCCATCAAAATTTTAATGAGGGTGGACTTACCGGTACCGTTGTCTCCCAGCAGGGCGATGCGCTCGCCCCCTGCCACCTCCAGGTTCACGTCGGAAAACAGGGTGCGGTCTCCGAAAGATTTCTTCAGGTTCTTGATGGTGAGTACCTCGTCTCCCCGGAACTCCCGCTCGCCAAAGCGCACCTCCATCTTCCGCTTCTTTTTGGGGCGGTCGGTGACCCGCATGCGCTCGATTCGCTTCTCCATGGACTGGGCCCGCTTGAAGGTCTTGTCCATGCCCGAGTAGGCCCAGGTACGCAGCTGCTCGGCGGCCTTCTCCAGCTGCTGAATCTTGGCCTGCTCCTTCTCATACTGCTTGAGCTTTTCCTCGTACCGCCGCTCCTTCTCCACGGCGTAGAAGCTGTAGTTGCCGGAGTAAAATTCCGCCTTGCCCTCCTGGATCTCAATGATCCGGTCTACCACCTTGTCCAAAAAGTAGCGGTCATGGGACACGGTGAGCACGGTGCCCTTGAATTTCTCCAGATACTCCTCCAGCCACTCGGTGGCCCGCAGGTCCAGGTGGTTGGTGGGCTCGTCCAGCAGGAGGATGTCGGTGTCCTCCAGAATGAGACGGGCCAGGTTTACCCGGGTCTTTTCCCCGCCGGAGAGCTTGTCGAAGAGCTGCTCCCGCATGGCCTGGGGAATGGACAGGCCGTTGCAGACTTTGTTGGTCTTGGTCTGGGTGTCGTAGCCTCCGGCGGCCTCAAAGGCGGCGGTGAGCTTATCATACCGGCTCATCACCGCCGGGTCGGTGTTTCCCTGGGCCATCTCTGTGGCCAGCTGGGTCATCTCCCCCTCCATGCGGTGCAGAGGCTCGAAGGCGGTAGCCAGTACGTCCTCCACGGTGTAGCCCGCAGGGTAAACAGGGATCTGGGAGATGAGGCCCAGCCGCTTTCCAGGGGCCAGCACCACATCTCCCTCGTCGTAGTCCATGACCCCGGTGAGAATGCGGAGCAGGGTGGTCTTGCCGCAGCCGTTGGGCCCCAGCAGACCAACCCGCTCCCCCGTGTCCACCTGGAAGGTCAGGCCATTCAATATTTTATTTCCAACCTCAAATTCTTTGACCAGATTGGATACGGAAATATCGATCATAACGTCCTCTTACGTGGTTTATTCTCTCTTCAGCAAAGGGTAAGCAGCTGAGCGGTGAGCTCCTCCAGAGCCATGCCCCGGGAGGCCTTCACCAGAATGGTGCTGTCCGGGCGCACCACCTGAGGCAGCACGACCTTGGCCGCCTCCTTGTCCGCGCAGGAATAGACCATGGGTACCCCTGCCTCCCGTGCCCCCTGAGCCATATGCTCAGACAGCTTGCCTACCGCTACCAGGCAGTCAATGCCCCGCTTGCCCAGGTAGTCCCCCACTCCGGCGTGGAGAGCGGGCGCATAGGGCCCAAGCTCAAACATATCGCCCAGAATGGCCACCTTCCAGCTGCTGTGGGTGTCGGCCAGCACGCTGATGGCCGCCCGCATGGACTGGGGATTGGCGTTGTAGGAGTCATCCAGAATGGTGATCTCCCCCTCCCGCTGGATCACGTTCATCCGCATGCGGGTGGGAACAAAACGGGCAATGCCGTCCTCGATCTCATCGGGGGTGAGACCAAAGTGCTCGCCCACCGCCGCAGCGATGAGGGTGGGGTAAATCATGTGCTCTCCCAGGGCAGGGATCTTGACGTCCCGCTCCATTTTAGGAGTGGTAATGTGGCAGTGGATATGGCTGACTCCGTCGCCGCCGGTAACCTGAGCCCGGTAGTCGGCATCTTCCGCCTTGCCGCAGAACACCGCCTGCACCGGAGTATTGCCCCGCAGGGTGGTAAGCATGGGGTCATCAGCGTTGAGCACCACCAGGCCGTTCTCCTTGCGGACGTTGGGCAGCAGCTCGCACTTGGCCTTGAAGATGTTCTCCCGGCTGCCCAGCTTTTCGATGTGGGCGTCACCGATGTTGGTGATGACTCCCACCTCGGGTCGCACGATATCGCTGAGGTAGTCGATCTCCCCCGGCTTATCCATGCCCATCTCCAGCACGCCCACCTGGTGGGTGTGGTCCAGACGCAGCAGGGTCAGGGGCAGGCCAATGTTGTTATTAAAGTTGCCCTCCGTCTTCAGCACCTTGTACTTAACGGAAAGCACCGCCGCGATCATATCCTTGGCTGTGGTCTTGCCCACACTGCCGGTGATGCCCACAAAGGGGATCTGAAAGCGGTCTTTATACCAGGCGGCCAGGTCCCGCAGGGCCCGTTCGGTGTTGCCCACCTGGATGTAGAACTTGTCCTCCCGGTAGTCGGTACGCACACGGGCGGTCAGGCAGCCCGCAGCCCCCGCCTCCAGGGCGGAGGTGATATAGGCGTGGCCGTCAAACCGCTCCCCCACCAGGGGGATGAACAGGGAGCTGGGATGGATATCCCGGCTGTCGGTATCCACCCCGCTCACGGTCAATTCCATGTCCTGGGAGCCGCCCAGCAGAGTGCCGTGTACCGCATCCAGCAGTTGGCCAACAGTGATGGTCTCCATACGGTTATGCTCCTTCCTTGCGGGCCTTCAGGGAGGAGGCCACAATGGTCTCACACAGGGTGGCATAGTCCATACCCACCGCGGCCGCCTCCTGGGGCACCAGGCTGGTGGGGGTCATGCCGGGCAGGGTGTTGATTTCCAGGAAGTAGGCCTCTCCGTCCTCGGTGACGATGAAGTCGGCACGGGAGTATACGGCCAGACCCAGCTCCTCAAACACGGCCACCGCCGCGTCCCCTACCTTCTTCTCCCACTCGGAGGGGATCTCAGCGGGGCATACCTCCCGGGCGGCGCCGGGCTGGTACTTGTTGGCGTAGTCGTAGAAATCGGCCTGAGGAATGATCTCAATGGAGGGCAGAGCCTTTCCGTTGAGCACCGCCACCTGGATCTCGCGGCCCTTTACGTACTGCTCCAGTACGGTGCGGCCGCCCAGGCGGATGCTCTCCTCCAGACCACGGCGCAGGTCGTCCTTGGTGTGGGCGATGGTCACGCCGATGGAGGAGCCGCTGGCGATGGGTTTGACCACCACAGGCAGCTTGGTCTCTTCCATGAGCTGCTCCAGGTTCTCCTCCGTCACGGTGACGGTGCACCAGCTGGGGGTGCGTACCTTGTGGGCTACCAGACGCTTGGTCATATCCTTATCCATAGCGATGGCCGAGCCCAGGCAGCCCGAACCGGTATAGGGAACGCCCAGCAGATCCAGGGTGGCCTGGATACGGCCGTCCTCTCCGCATGCCCCGTGGAGGGCCAGATAGACTACGTCCGCCTGGGCACACAGCTCCAGCACGCCCTGCCCAATGGCGGAGGGGCTGGTATCCTTCCGGCTCGCCCGCACCTGAGCCAGGTCGGGAGCCTCGGGGCTGACCTTTTTAAAGGCCTGGGGAATGGGGGCCTCAAAGGGGTCCACCGTACGGTCGGTCCCCTCCACGCCAAAGAACAGGTCCATCAGGGCCACCTTGTGTCCCTTGGAGCGCAGGGCCTCGCACACCATGGCTCCGGAGGACAGGGATACGTTGCGCTCGGGGCTCAGGCCGCCGGCCAATACCACTATTTTCATCCTTAACGACACCTCTATATCAGCGATCAAAGATCCGTGTTGGTATATTCTACACGCTAATGTTTTATTTTAGCACAGGCAGCACCAATGCACAAGGCAAGGGTACAATTTTCCCCTGTTTTTTCCTCCTTACACGCAGGAGCAGGCTTCCTTGTGCCGGTGGGAGACCAGCACGTTCACCTCAGGAAAGCGCTGCGACAGGTACTGAGCTACCCGGTCGCAGATCACGTTCTCGGTGGCGTAGTGGCCGGCGTCCAGCAGGTTGACGCCCAGCGCCCGGGCCTCCAGGAACTGGTCATACTTCACATCGGCGGTGACAAAGGTGTCGCAGCCCATGGCCACCGCATCGGCCAGCATGGAGCCGCAGGCGCCGCCCCCCACCGCCACTCGGTGGACCGGCACCCCGGCGTCCATGGCCCGGATGCCGGTCAGGCCCAGGTTCTCCTTGGCCTTCCGGGCAAAGTCCGCCAAGGCCAGGGGGCCGCCAGGCAG